>Ga0206854_1023_pt2 | contig 45866 bp, 29 predicted proteins | sample Alteio_BWOrgCont_50_FD_152870 | JGI IMG/M metagenome (GOLD analysis project Ga0206854, IMG submission 152870) | Enriched cells from forest soil in Barre Woods Harvard Forest LTER site, Petersham, Massachusetts, United States -... | ecosystem: Environmental > Terrestrial > Soil > Temperate forest >...
GGCCCTCGGCTTTCTGCCCGGCGACCTCTACGAAAAGATCACCCCCTACCTGCGCCGCATCGTTGAAGTAGGTCAACTCGCCGGCAGCGGAAAATTCCATCGCCCCGTAGGGGTTCAATTGGGCAAACGCGGCCAGTTTTTCCCGCTCCTTGATCCGTAGTTCAAGGGACTCAGCCATGCGGTCAAAAATTTTTGCAAGCTGGCCGATCTCATCAGATGAATCGGGCAATCCGGTCCGCGCACTTAAATCGCCGTCGGCGATCTTAATGGCCGTACGGGACATCGCCTGGACCTGACGGCGCACGAAGTACTCCCCACCCATCCAGGCAGCGACCAAAGAGAGAAATCCCACGACAAAACCGGTCATGGGGAGGTCGTAGATATACATGAGGAGCAACGCCGGCATGGTCAGCAAAAAGACAGTGCCGACCAACTTCATCCTCACTGTTGAAAATCTAAAAATATGGCGCATTTACGCTTCCGAGCTCGGCTGAATATAATTCAAATCTTATGGCGCGGAAAGTCTCAATTATGCGATTTCAAAAGGGAGTCGCGTCCCCGGGGTAGGCGTCCGAGGTGGAAGACCATAAAACCGTGCAAAAAACGTTGTATTTCCTCCAATTGGGCACTTGTCATTTTCAGGTTTTTGACGGCGGACAAATTTCTATCCAGCAGGAGGGTGACAATCTTTTTTGACCCGGCAGTCAGGCTGGATTCCTGCCAATCTGGTTCCAGTCCAAGTTCGCGGAGCATTTTCAATTCGAAGGAAAAAGTGATCTGTATGGAAGGTTTTTCGGCGCACAACTTATCCAGATATTCGCGGTATAGATCGAAAACAGCTGGCAGGGGAGTTTCGGTTTCCGTCACCTGGTGGATGAGCGCCGCGCCGTAAGAGGCTTGTTGCAGATTTTGGATATCGGCGCGGAGCCCGGTGTGCATTTCCAGCGGGCTGACCTCACGTAAATTATGCAGATCGCCGGCGCGGCTGCGGCTGAAGGAGAAGGCCGCCTCGTAAAACAGATCGAGCTTGCCCAGGAACGGAGATTTGGCGCGGCGTGCGCCTTTGGCCACCGTGGCGATGCGGCCAAAGTCCGCGGTAAGCCATTCAACGATAAGGCTGGTTTCCGTCAGCGGCCGGGTCCGCAGGATGATTCCGATGGCCGATTCAGAAGCCATGAGGGTTCACTTTTCCGGGCCATTGCGATGGTGTTCCTGGGCAATGGCGCCGAAGCTGATGATGTATTTAAGTCCGTCGGCCACACTCATATTCAGTTTGGTGACCTTGCTTTCGGGCAGAATGATGAGAAAGCCGCCGGTGGGTATGGGGGTGGTGGGAATAAATATGCAGACGCATTTTTCACCGGTTTTAGCCTCAACTTCATCGGCGTGTTCACTGGTGAGGAAACCGACCGAGTAGATGCCCGCGCTGGGATACTCGACGAGCACGACGGTTTTGAAGGAGGTCTTTTTTCCGGAAGTAAAGGCCTGGTCCACCTGTTTGATGGTACCATAGATCTTGTTGAGGACCGGCACACGGAGCATCAGGTTGTCCGCCCAGTCGATCATCCGCTTGCCGAAGTAATATCGCGCCAGGACGCCGAGGATGGAGATGAGGACGATGGCGAGGATGACGGCGAACAAGCTCCAGTACCAGAACATCGGGCCATCGGTGCCATTCAGGAAAATTTTCTTTGGGTTGATGAAATAGGGCAGGAAGAACAACAGTGTGTCAGTGAAGCTGGAAATGGTGCCGAACAGCCATTTCACAACGGCCAAGGTGATGATGCCGGGCAGCGCGACGGCCAGACCGGCAAAGAAACTGGCGCGCCAGCGCGCAAAAAATGACTTTTTCACGCGCGAAGTTTAGGCGGGTGGCTGATTTGTGCGAGCGAAAATTTTTGTGCGAGCTTTCGCAGGTGCAAATTCTCATCACGCTTCATCCGGCGGCGGGCGGCGGGAGTGGTGTCGTTGTGGCCCAGCAGATGCAGGACGCCGTGGACGATGTAACGGATGATTTCCGACTGCCAATGGGTCTTGAATTTTTTTGACTGGAGGATGGCGACGTCTACGCAGACGAAGATTTCGCCATGCAGGCCGTTCTTCGGGTTGGCGTAGTCGAAGGTGATGACATCCGTCGGGCCCTCGTGCTGGAGAAAGCTTTCGTTGAGGACCGCCATTTCGTCAGCTCCGAGCAAATTGATTTCGAGATTCGCCCGGTCGACCTGCAAATCCTCCAACAGGAAGGCGGTGATCCTCTTGAGCAGCCGCAAATCGATTTTTTTTATTCGCTGACGGTTGGCGATAACGAGGTTCATCCGGTTTTGGGTTTGCCGCGATGATCTTCGTAGGCGCTGATGATGCGCTGGACGAGCGGATGGCGGACGACGTCGCGCTTGGAGAATTCGATGACAGCGATGCCTTCCACATGCTTGAGCGCGCGGTGGGCCTCGAGCAGGCCGGAATGTTTATGCGGCGGGAGGTCAACCTGGGTCTCATCGCCGGTGATGACAGCTTTCGAGCCATGGCCCAGCCGGGTGAGGAACATGAGCATTTGCTCGGTGGTCGAATTCTGCGCCTCGTCGAGGATGATGAAAGCGTTGTTCAAGGTCCGCCCGCGCATATAAGCGAGGGGCGCGATCTCGATGGTGCCGCGCTCGGTATGCTTCTGGGTCTCTTCGGTGGGCAACATATCGTGCAATGCATCGTGCAATGGGCGCAGGTAGGGGGTGATCTTTTCGTAGAGGTCGCCGGGCAGAAAGCCGAGGGCCTCACCGGCTTCGACGGCGAGACGAGTCAGGATGATGCGGGAGACCTGGCCTTCGCGCAGGGCGGAGAGGGTAGTGGCCACGGCGAGATAGGTTTTGCCCGTGCCGGCGGGACCGATGCCTAAGGTGACATCAAATTTGCGGATGGCGTCGAGGTACTTTTTTTGCCCGACGGTTTTGGCAGTGACTCCCGGCTTCTTGTCGTGGGTATGCACCCGGTCATTGATCAGGTTATGCAAAGTTTCCGCGCCTTCGTTTTTTACGACGTTCAAGGCGTGGGTGAATTCGCGGTTGCGGATATGCGTGCCAGCCTTGAGCAGATTTTCCATCGAAGCAAAAAACTGCTTGGCACGCTCCACGCCGTCGGCGGGGCCGTCGAGCTTGATCCAGCCTTCCCGCGCGGTGGCTTTGACGCCGAGTTCGGTTTCGAGCGATTGCAGGTTGCGCGGATCGTTATTGAACAACTGCTGCGCCACTCGGGCATTTTCAAAATGAAGGGTTTCGGCGGGCACGATGATTATTTTGCCAATTCCGCGCGCAGTTTTGCCGCGATCTCCTTTAAAGCTTCGGGCACGACCGTGGCATTCGCGATGACGGGCATGAAGTTGGTGTCGCCGTTCCAGCGCGGGACGACGTGGATATGCAAATGGTCGGCGATGCCCGCCCCGGCGACTTTGCCGAGATTGATGCCCACGTTGTATCCGTCGGCTTTCATCACCAAACCCAGGGCATTGATGCAGCGCCGGGTCAATTTCCAGAGGTCGGCGAGTTCTTCATCCGTCAATCCGTTCATGTCCGGCACTTCCTTATAGGGGACGGTCATGAGATGACCGCCGTTGTAGGGATAAGCATTGAGCAGGGCGAAACAGGTGCGTTCGCGCACGAGGACGTAATTCGCTTCATCATCGGAAGATTGGGCGATGCGCGTGAAAAGGCCGGTTTTCAACTCCGGCCTGGGCGAGAGGATATATTCGATCCGCCACGGCGCATGCAATGTGTCCATGCGTAGAGGTTAAATACGGAGGCGACTAAAGTCAAAACGGCAGGGGAATTATTGCGGCGGCCAAATCTTGAATTCGCCGCTGCAATGGAGCAGCGCCATCATGTAGAGCAGGCCCTCATAATAGCGCTGGAGGCCATCCGGCGTGGGCGTGTTCCATAACGCTTCGACAAATTTTTTGCCGCGCGGATCGGTTGCCGCGAGACTGGCATCAGCGTTCACGGCCACAAGCCCTTGTGCATGCCGTTTATCCAATATGTGCTGGCCATCCAGCGAGAAACGGCAACCGTAAGTGTCCATGCCTTGTGATTCGAAGAACGCCTGGATCTTATCGCTCAACTGACATTCCCGCGGATCCTTGGCCCACCAAGACCAGTCCACCGACCAGTTTCCTGCCACGCGAAATGCGTCGTAGCCAAAACTGGACGAGGTGCGGAACCAGCCGTTGGTGACCGGGGTGCTGTCAAAGTTGGCATAATCAGGACACAGGCCGGTAATGGGATTGGCCGCGCTTGGGAAGAAATCGCGACTGGCCTTTGCTGCCGCCAGCCAGAAGGATCTGTCCTGCGACGGGCCCCAGCGGCCCCACAATTCGTAGAACGCTGGCAGATGATAGGAAGGATCGGTGAACGGCGGGCGTTCCGTACTGGGTGAGAACAGGACCATTTTGTGTTTTGCGTCAAAGAGCGGCCCAGCGGTGACGGTGAAAGTTCTCGGGGCGTTGCTCCAGGTCATGGTCATTTGCCCGCTGATGAGCGCGCGATGGCGCATATTTGCCAGTAATTGATCGGCTTCGGCTTTGTAATTGTAGATACCGTCGCTGCTGCCCCAGCGGTTGGCCGCAAAAAGGAGCGCCATGGCATAATAAGATTCGCCGTCCGGCGCCACGAATTGGCTCATGGTTTGGCCATTGGTGTGGGCCTGCCAGGAGAAGAATCCGTATGACGGATCAGTAGGTGAAGAATGGTAGAGATAGGTTTTGGACCAGTTCCACAAGGCGTCGAATTCGGGCTTCTTGTCCATTTCCACCGTAATGATCATGCCGTAGGAGAGCCCCTCGGTGCGCACGTCGTTGTGATTCACATCGGTGATGTAAGCGAGCGGGCCGTTGGAATTGCTGCCGGCGTAATAAAAGACGGTTTGGTTGGTCGGGTCGCCGTGGAACAATTGTTGGAACGCAGAATCAACTTTATCCTGGATATCCTGCGGCGAATGGCCGTTTTCGGCGAAAAGATTACGGTAATGTCCGGTGGCGTAAGCGCCCGCGCCATTTGACATTTTCGTTGTGCAACAGCCGGCCATAAATAAAGCGGGGAGCAGGGCAATGATGGCGGTCTGAAAGTGTTTCATGGTATGTGGGAGTGCTGAATTGCCTTAATTTCCATACGTGAACAATATTAAAATATAAAAATAACCACTACTGAATTTTGCTGGAACTTGACTTGTAGCGGGCAGCGCTTCAATTTTAAGTCCATTCGCAAACTGTAGAAATTACGCCTGTTTCTAAAACCATCAATTCATTCGCCATGAAAATATTCCTGCTCATCACTGGACTTCTGTTAAGCGCACCGTTGTTCGCCGAGGACATTGTCGTCTTCGCCAAAGGTGACAGTCTCGAGTTGGGCACCACAACCGCTACGCCCGGACCGACAGACCCCGCTAAAGCCGCGTTCCTGGCTGCTTTCAGGGCCGATCTCGCCCAACCTTCGGCCTTTGACAGCCCTTACTCATTGTCCGACCTGCCTGAATATGGCCGTAAAGTGCCGGGCGCCGCCGGCGTGATTCAATATCATGACTCGTTTCAGGGCGGATTGGTGATCGGCGTGACGCTCCAAGGGCTTGTCCCCAATCACAACTACATCCTGACGATCAATGGCAACCCCACGCGCGCAGGAAATGACAATCTGCCTGAAGAAGTTCCCCAAAATACGAAGGAGAAATACTACGATTTCCGCACTATCACAACTGATGCCAACGGTGGTTATAAGGCAACCTTTGGCATCCGGCTGCCGGCGGGTCCGTATGATGTCCGTTTTTATGTGAAGGACACCACCGATTTCAAAATTGTCCTCTACCACGACTTCTTCAAGTTCACCGTGGATTGACTTTCCTGGATGGGATGGATAGAGAGTGGATCCCGCATGCGATAGTCCAAGCGGGAGGCGTCAGGTCTTTCATTTAAATAAACCAAGAATAGCCACCGCCGCGCGATTAACCGCGCCGGGCTCGCCGAGTGAGGCGATGATCTTATCGAGTTGCGATCGGATTTTTTGACGGCGGGTATCATCCTGTAACAGTTCCAACGCGGCGTTGGCGATGTTTTCCGGCGTAGCGGCGTCCTGGATGAATTCGGGATACACCGGCTCGCCCGCGAGCAGATTGGGCATGGTGAGCGAAGTCACCGTGACGATGCGTTTGCCGATCTCGTAGGTGAGCCAGGAGGTTTTGTAGAGGGTCACCGTGGGAACGCCAAAGAACGCGCATTCCATCGTCACCGTGCCGGTCGAAGCGATGGCGACATCCGCCTGCGCCAGCGCGCGCGGCAGGTCGCCGATCTGGATCTCGAAATCTACGCCCAGTGATTTTGCCAGCGTGGCCAGGTTTTCATTGGGCAAAACAATTGTTATTTTTGCCCCGGACAGTTTCGCGCAAATCTGTTTCGCCGCCGGCAGCATTACCGGCAGGTGTTTTTTCAATTCGCTCTTACGGCTGCCGGGCAGGAGTAAAATTATTGGCGAAGTCTTTTCAAGGCGAGAGGCGTGGGACGCAGGGCGTGAGATCCGGTCCAGCATCGGGTGGCCGATGAATTCCACGCGCAGCTTCGGCACACGTTTGGCATACCAATCTTTCTCGAACGGAAAAATGCTCAAGAGCAGGTCGTAATCCGCAGCCAGAAGATTGGCGCGTTTGGGGCGCGAGGCCCAGACCTGGGGTGAAACCAGTTGGATGATTTTCGGATTCCAGCCCGCTCCCGGGTGCTTGCGGACATATTCCTTGACCGCATGTCCAAACCGCAGATTGAACCCGCCAAAATCCACGCCGATGACTGCGTCCGGCTTGCGCTCAATGGCCAGGGCGAGGAGTTCATTGAACAGGCGGCGGAACTTGAAATAATTCTTCAGCACGTCTGAGATGCCGGTGACCGCGTGCTGGGTCAGGTCGAACGCCAGGTCCACTCCTGCGCCGGACATATTTGCGCCGCCCGCGCCAAAAAAGCGTGGATTAGATGCGCAGACATCATGCAGCGCGGACACCAATTCCGCCGCGAGCAGGTCCCCGCTCGGTTCTCCGGCGATGAGCATGAAGGACTTGGGGGTCACGGTTTGAATGACTGAATCTGCCTTGTGATCTCGAATGCCAGGTCGAGCGCGCGCTTGGCGGATTCGCCGCTCACCATCGGTGTCTGCCGCTCGCGAACGCAATCGACAAAGTGCTGCAGCTCCAGTTTGAGCGGCTCGTCCTTGGCGATGGGCACGGGCTCGCGCACAACTTTTTTGCCCGCAAATTCACTGACGATGGTTGAGTCTTTGCCGACGCCGAGTTTGGCGGCGAGTATTTTTTTCAGCAGGGGCGTTTCCTGTTCGTCATCACGCGCGATGCGATAGATGTAGCCCTCCTGCGCGCGATAATCGAGCGAGATGTAGCTGGGGGTCGTGGTGCCGCCACTGAAGACGCGGATCTTGCGCATGCGCTCGGGGCTGACGCGGCTCACTGTTAGGTTGGCGACACACCCGTTGGCGAAGCGCAGACGCGCGTTGGCGATGTCTTCGCTCTTGCTCAAGACCGGGATACCCACAGCGTCCACGCTCGTGACGGGTGATTTGACGAATGCGAGCACTGCGTCCAGGTCATGGATCATCAAGTCTAGCACCACGCCGACATCCGTGGAGCGGGCAGGGAAGGGTGAAAGGCGGTGGCACTCGATGAACCGGGGTTCGGGCGCGGCGGTCTGGAGAAAGGCAAAGACGGGATTGAAACGCTCGACGTGGCCGACTTGAAGCACGCAATTATTTCGTTGGGCGATCTCGATGAGTTCCGCCGCCTGCGCGGAACTGTCCGTCATCGGTTTTTCGACGAGGACGTGTTTCCCCTGGGAGAGCAACGATTTCGCGATCTCAAAGTGTGTCGTCGTGGGGGTGACGATGTTCAGCGCGTCGGCACTGGCGGCGGCTTCGGCGATAGAGTCGAACGTTTTCGTTTCGACTTTCGCGGCGATCTTTTTGGCGGTCTCGGCATGGGAGTCATAAACGCCGGCGAACCGGACCTGGCCGGCCTTTTGGAGTTCGGAATAAATGCGCGCGTGATGTTGTCCAAGCGAACCGGTGCCGAGGACGGCGACGCGGATTTTTGGGTCTGGATTTGCCACAGGCGCAGTTTGCCAATCGCCGACACAAATTAAAAACCAAAATGTCAGGTAAAAACTGACAGGAAGCCGCTTCCGGGCGGGTAATTTGCCCGTTTGCAACTTTCATCTTTCAACTTTGAACTTTCCATCGCTACACTGCCGCCATGCCGATCTATAATTACCTGCTGATCGCCATCGGGGCGTATCTGCTCGGGTCGATCCCGACGGGCTATCTCGTGGCCCGCTCGAAGGGGATCGATATCCGGCAGACCGGCAGCGGCAATATCGGGGCCACGAACGTCTTCCGCATCCTTGGCACAGGTCCGGGCATACTGGTGTTGCTGGTGGATGCGCTGAAAGGTTATGTTGCCTGCGCTTTTCTTTGCCCTTTGATCTATAACGGCCTTACGCCCCATCATTCCGACATGTTCATTCCCTTCCAGCAAGAGCCGATACATATTCAAATGAAATATAAAGTCGTGGCGGGAATTTGCGCCATTCTCGGCCATGTGTTCAGTTGTTGGCTGAAGTTCAAGGGCGGCAAAGGCGTGGCGACGAGCGGCGGAGTTTTTTTTGCGCTGACGTGGCAGGCCACGAGCATCGCGCTCGTGGTGTGGATCATTTTGGTGGCCATCACGCGCTATGTTTCAGTCGGATCCATCGCGGCAGCAGCGGTGCTGCCGATCGCAACGTGGTTTATCCCGCCGATTGGCCAGGATTTTGACCATCGACGGAGTTGGTTGTTGGAATCCATCACCATCGCCGCCGGGTTGATGGTCATCATCAAACATCGGAGCAACCTCCAGCGGCTTCGCACCGGGACGGAGAAGAAGATCAGTTTTAGCAGTAAAGGAGCGACTCAATGAAAATTTCAATGCTCGGAACGGGCGCGTGGGGAACGGCGTTGGCCAAAGTGCTGCAGGAGAACGGGAACGCCGTGACACTATGGGATATTAACGCCGATCTGCTGCGTGAAGTGCAGGCTGGCCGCAATGAAAAATATTTGCCGGGAATAAAATTGCCGGTGGATTGGAAGACGGAACCGGATTTCGCCAAAGCCATCGGTGGCGCCGAGTGCGTGGTCATGGCCATCCCGTCGCAGGCATTCCGCGAAGTGGCGACGAAATTGAAAAATAGCGCGGCGATTTTTGTGAGTGTGACCAAGGGCATCGAGTATGAGACCGGCGAAACGATGAGCTGCATCCTGAAGGAGCACGCGCCGGGAAATCGCATCGTTGCCTTGTCAGGTCCGAGCTTCGCGCGCGAGGTGGCAATAGGCATACCGACCACGGTGGTTTGCGCCAGTGAGAGTGATGGCACGGCCCGCACGGTGCAGGGACTTTTTCACCGGCCGGAATTCCGCATCTATCGCAGTACGGATATCCTGGGCGTGGAATACGGTGGCGCGCTGAAGAATATCATCGCCATCGCTGCCGGTGTGAGCGACGGTCTCGGCTATGGGGACAACACTAAAGCTGGCCTGGTCACGCGCGCCTTGTCAGAGATGCGCCGGTTGGGAGTGGCCTGCGGCGCCCAGGCCGAAACATTTGCCGGATTAAGCGGGTTGGGCGACCTGATGCTCACCTGTTTCTCGAAGCAAAGCCGCAATCGCGGACTGGGCGAGCGCATCGGGCGCGGTGAAAGCATTGTAGCCATCCAGGCCTCGAATCCAAAATTAGCGGAAGGACATCCCACGGCGCGCTCGGCGCACCGGCTCGCAATCGAAAAGAAAGTGCCCGTGCCCATCATGGACGAAGTCTTCAAGATGCTCTACGAGGGAAAAAATCCCAAGCAGGCCGTGCGGGATTTGGTTTCGCGCGATTCAAAAGTTGAGGATTGATCGGGCGCAGTGCGAATCTAAATTATTTTATCATCAACCTGGTCGGTTTTAGCAGGCTGGTGTTCTTTCAAGAATTGCATTTAGTAACGAGAGATCAAACGCTGAAATGCTCAATGAGCATCGGTTTTTCGTTCAATCAAGGCTTTGAGAACAGTCTCCAAAGTGACGCGGCCCTTTAGTAAACCAGCCTCCTCACGCTCAAAATCGATCCAGCCTTCGTTGAAACCATCCAGCATTCGAATGCGCGGAATCGGGTTCTTCATCCCCTGAGACCTGAAGAGCACCTCCCAGGACTCGCGTGGCACGGCCTCCATTCGAACCGGGCGACCCAGAAGCCTGGCGAAGGTGGCAGCAATCTCGTTAGGCGTCACTCGTTTCGGGCCTTCAAGTTCCACCACACAATGGCTACTCAAGGTCTGCTGAAGCAGTTCGGCAGCGACCCGCCCGATATCCGCTGTGGCCACCATTGATACCGGCTTGTCGAGCGGTTGTAAGAAACTTGGAATCACGCCACTAATTTTTGCCGGAGTCACATCCCAACTTGAGTTTTCCATGAACCAGGCCGGGCGCAGGAACGTTATCGGAATTGGCAAGCTGCTGACGGCTTTCTCAATGATGGAATGTTGGGTAAGCAGGTTCGATTCCCTGGCCTGGGCGCCGATGGTCGAGAGATAAACGACTTGCGCCGGCTTGGCTTGCGCCAATGCGGTTCGCAATGTTTCGCCTATGGTTTGTGCCTCAGGAAACTCCGGCAGCGGGTCGAAATTTGGCGGCACAAGGATAAAGACGCCTTTCGTCCCCTGGAACGCCGCCGCCAGAGATGCGGCGTTTTCGATCGTTGCCAATGCGACTTCGCAACCGCGATCCGACCAGGCCTGTCCTTTGGCCGGGTCCCGCACGATGGCGCGAACCGGTTGTTTTGCGGTAAGAAGTGTACGCGAAACGATGCCTCCGATCTGGCCGGTGATTCCCATGATTGCATACATAAAAATGCTCTTTAAATGCCTTTCTATCTTAGTGCCGGTTGTATTCTTCGTCCGAGACTTTTTCCATCCACTCAACCACTTTTCCGTTAAGGCTTTCCTGGATGGCGATATGGTTCATGGCCGTGGTTGGCCCGGCGCCGTGCCAATGCTTTTCCCCCGGCGGGAACCAGATCACGTCGCCCGGGCGGATCTCCTCGATCGGCCCGCCCAAACACTGCGCGCGTCCACAGCCCGAGAGCACGATGAGCGTTTGGCCCAGCGGGTGCGTGTGCCACGCAGTCCGGGCGCCGGGTTCAAAGGTGACGCTCGCGCCGACCGCCCGCGCCGGAGCGCCGGCCTGGAAGAGCGGATCAATGCGCACCGTGCCGGTGAACCAATCAGCCGGTCCTTTGTTGGAGGGTTGTGTGCCAATTCTTTTGATTTCCATAATAAATTTCCTTTGCCCGATGGTAGTGGTTGTGTGAATCCCTTTCAACGTCCAACCAGTTTTTGCAACTGTTCCGGATAGCGCGCACCCTGCAACGTGATCTTGTCGGAGGAGGCGTTAATTTCACGGAGGTCGTTTGGCGTGAGTTCGACGGCAACTGCTCCGAGGTTTTCGAGCAGGCGTGGCAACTTCGTCGTGCCGGGGATTGGAACAATCCACGGCTTCTGTGCCAGCAGCCACGCGAGCGCAATTTGCGCGGGCGTCGCCTTCATCCGCGCGGCGATTGAGTTGAGCAAATCAACCACGGCCTGATTCGCCTTGCGGGCTTCCGGCGTAAAACGGGGAACGACATTCCGAAAATCCGTGGCGTCAAACTTCGTGTTCTCGTCAATCTTGCCGGTGAGGAATCCTTTGCCAAGCGGGCTGAAGGGTACGAAGCCGATTCCGAGTTCCTCGAGCGTCGGCATAATTTCCACCTCCGGCTCCCGCCAAAACAGGGAGTATTCGCTCTGCAACGCGGTGACCGGCTGGACCGCATTGGCCCGCCGGATGGTTTGCGCGCCGGCTTCAGACAGCCCGAAATGGCGGACCTTGCCTTGTTGAATTAATTCCTTAACTGTCCCGGCTACGTCTTCGATGGGCACGTTCTCGTCAACGCGATGCTGATAGAACAAATCAATGACATCAGTTTTGAGGCGCTTGAGCGAAGCCTCCGCGACTTCCTTGATGTGAGCGGGGCGACTGTCCAAGCCGTCCATGCGCTCGCCGTTCGGCCCGATCTTGAACCCGAATTTCGTGGCGATCTTCACCCGCGCGCGAAAAGGAGCGAGAGCCTCGCCCACAAGTTCCTCGTTCTTGAACGGTCCGTAGATTTCTGCAGTATCGAAGAAGGTGACGCCGCTTTCGACCGCCGCGCGGATCACCGCGATCATCGTCTGCTTTTCCCCCGCCGGGCCATAGCCCGAACTCATACCCATGCAGCCCAGCCCGAGAGCCGAGACTTCCAGATTACTTTTTCCTAATATTCGTTTTTGCATAATTGATTCTTTCATTAATTTAAATATTGGAACGAATCTACACCAAGTAAATGCGGCTGTCTCGTACGCTCTTGCGGGCCAGAAATAGATGAGTTATCAGTAATTCCATGAAACCGATCCAAGGTTATCATCTGATCAAACCGGAAGACCTCCACTGGCGGCCTTCGAACCTGATGCGCATCCCAAATGCGGATTACCTGGAGCGCACTGGCAGCGAGAATCTCGGCGCGCGACTCTGGCGGTACCCTCCCAAAAGCGCGGGAACCTTGCACAAGCATATCCGCGCAGAAGAATTTTATTTCGTGCTGGAAGGCACCGGGCGGCTGCGCGTGGGCGACGAAACATTGACCGTGCCCAAATACGGCGGCGTGCTGGTGGGACCGGATCAATTGCGCCAGGTGTTCAACGATACGGATGCCGAGGTGCTCTGGCTCGTTCTTGGCGCGCCGGAAGAGCTGGAATTTCTGCCCGGCGCCAGGACCAAGCCCGACATGTCGCTCATCTACCCGGTGGACCCCAAGCAATTGCCCAAGGAACTTGATGGGGTGGAATGGCCGCCGAAATAATATCCGCTATTCCGGCCCTTACGCGATCGCTTCCTTGACCAGCTTCATCAGGTCGCGATGGTTTTCGACAGCCTTGAATTGGGGAAATTCACGTTTCACATTTTCGGGCGCGTGGATGAGAAATCCGGCATTGGCTTCCAGCAACATGCCGGTGTCATTGTACGAATCGCCGGCGGAGGCGACGAAGTAGTTCAGTTGCCGGAGGGCCGCGACAGTCTTTCTCTTTTGGTCGGCAATGCGGAGTTTATAATCCACGATGCGGTCGTTCTCGACGACAAGTTTGTGGCAAAGGAGTGTGGGCCAGTTGAGATGGCGGAGCAGGGGAGTGGCAAATTGCTCGAACGTATCCGAGAGGATGAGGACCTGCGTGAGAGTGCGCAACTCGTCCAGGAATTCCTTCGCGCCTTCGAGTGGTTTGAGCGAGCCGATGACGCTTTGGATATCCGACAGCTTGAGCTTGTGCTGGTCAAGGATCGCGAGGCGGCTGCGCATGAGTTTATCGTAGTCCGGTTCATCGCGCGTGGTACGGCGCAATTCGGGAATTTTTGTTTTCTCCGCGACGGCGATCCAGATCTCGGGCGTCAACACGCCTTCCATGTCCAAGGTGACGATTGATTGTTTCACGGGCGGAGTTTTCCAAAAACCGCTCACGGTGTCGAGCGGTTCGCGGCGGAATTCGTACTGTGCTCGAGTTGCTCCAGTTGTTGCTGTGCTTCGGGAAAATCCGGTCGGGCAGCCAGTGCGGCCTTGAAACGCCCGGCGGCTTGCGCCGGCGAACCGTGTTGCACGAGGAATACCCCGAAGTCGAATTGCATCTCCGCATTTCCCGGCGCGAGGTTCGCGGCGATGGCCAGATGATTGGACGCCTCGGTCGTCTTTCCTGTTTCCATATCCAGAAAGCCCAGGTCGAATTGTCCCATGGGATAATCCGGTTCGATCTGCACGGCGGCGTCATAGTATTGCGCGGCGGCGTCTGTTTTGCCGATGTTTTCGAGGGATTTTCCGAGGCAATCGTCCGCCGCATAATTATCGGTGGTGACCTCGACGGTGTGCAGGAAAATGGTGAGGCTGTTCCGCCAATAACTCAACTGGAGTTCCGTCACGGCCAGACAACCGGCCAGCGCCACGCCTGCGATGATGGGCAAAAACTTTTTTCTGTCCGGCCAGCGTTCAAACAGATCATTCATGCCCCAGGCCACGAGGAGGAAGATCCCGATGGAGGGAAGGTAGGAATACCGGTCGGCCATGGATTGTACCCCCACCTGCACCAAGCCGATCGCCGGCACGAGCGTTCCCAAAAACCAAAACCAACCGACCGCCAAATATGGAGCGCGCCTGGCCTGTAAAATAAAAATCACTGACAGCATCACGAGGACGATGACCACGGCGATGACCGCAACCAGGGGCCATGAATGCGGATAGGGGTAAATCAGCGCCAGGTCAGTCGGCCAAAATGTTTTGGAAATATAGCGCGCGTAAGACATTGCCGCGTTCTCCAACCGGAAGGGCAACGCCAGCGAAGTACTGGACCATCTCGCCCCGCTCTGCACGTGCATGGTGATAAGGCAGGACAGGAGGGTGAGCACAAAAAACGGGATTTTCTCCACTACCAATTTAAGAGCATATTGACCGCTAAACCTTTCTAACGGCCAGAAATCCAGCAGTAATAAAACGCATGGCAGGGTCACGATCATTGGCTTGGACATCAACCCGCAGGCGAACATCAGCAAAGCCAGCAAATAAAAAAGTGAAAAGCGACAGGCGGCAAGTGGTGTGCCGGGAGCTTGTTCTGACATCTGTTTCTTATCGCTCACGGCATATTGCGCGTAGCACAGCAACGTCAGCATCCAGAAGAACGCGCTCAACACATCTTTTCGCTCCGACGCCCACGCCACCGATTCCACATGCAGCGGATGCCATGCGAACGCAGCCGCCACAAATGCGCTGCGCCACATTGCGCCGGTCATTTTCTCCAACAGCAAAAAAAGCAACAACGCGTTCGCGGTGTGGAACAAAAGATTCACCAGATGATGCCCAGCAGGTTGCAGCCCAAAGAGCTGGCAATCGACCATGTGCGAGATCCAGGTGAGCGGATGCCAATTGGCATTTTCGGTACTTTCAAACGCCCAGATGATGCCGCTCCACGACAATCCGTGGTTCACGTGCGAGTTGCCCAGCAGATAGTCCGGGTCGTCGTAATTGATGAAGTTGTGCCACAGCAATGGCAGATAGACGAGCAGGGTGATGGCAGCAAGCCCGAAGCAGATGAAAGTGGTCGAACGCTTTTGGGATTCTCCGTTCATGGCGAATCAAAATTTCACCATGCTCCGACGCCGATTGATGAACCGGCAGGCCTCCGTATACCCGACGCTTCGCGCCAACTCAACGGCTTCGATGAAGTTCATTCCCACTTCCTGCGGTGCGTGGGCGTCTGAACCGAAGGTGATGGGAACATTTTTTTGAAACGCCGTCTCGAGGATTTGGCGGCTGGGGTAGATTTCTTTGTAATCTTTTCGCAGCCCCGCCGTGTTCAACTCGATCGCACAACCGGATTTTTGAGCGGCATCGAGAAATTTTTCGTAGAGTGATGCGTAGTGGTCCGGGGGCTGGTGGCCGAATTTTTTTGGCAGGTCCGCGTGGCCGATGATCTCGAACAGCTTCGATTCCGCAGCCATGGTGAGCCGCTCGAAATAAACCTGCCAAACTTCACGCGAATCACGATGCTTCCACTCTGACAATTTTTGCGGGTCATCGATCGCCCAGGAATCCGAGACGTAATGCACTGAGCCGATAAAATAATCCCACGGATGCAAGGCGGCCAATTCACGGATCCAGGGCTCATGGCCGGGAAGGTAATCCACCTCGAGCGCCAGGCGGATGGCGAGTTGCGGATATTTTTTTTTGGCCGCTCGTACTTTGGCGACGTACTCGTCGAGCTGCGCGAGATTCATCCGCCAGTTGTCAAAGTTGTCCTGCCGCATGGGGGAGTGGTCCGAGAACCCAATTTCGGTCAGGCCGATCTCGAGCGCGCGGCGGGCGTACTCCTCCGGCTCGCCGACGGCATGCCGGCAGAGCGGCGTGTGCATGTGATAATCGAAAGGCACAGAGCAGTTTCAAGTTTCAGGTTTCAAGTTTCAAGGGTAAACCCAACGGAGTGGTGAATCGAGTTTGAGGCATCAAAATTTGTCTTGAGTTATGGAGCAGACCTTGCGAATAACGTGCAGCGGAAGTCATAACCAAATCGTCATGGTCAAATTTTTAAGCAAAAACTCTAAATGGATCATCGCCATCTTTGGGTTTTTGATCCTTGGCATTACGCAGACCCAATGGTTGAGGACCTTGCCACTCTGGCAGCATTTGGAGGGGTTGACCATTGACGTCCGGTATTCCAATCGTCCCGGACAACCTCCCGACCCGAATATCGTCCTGGTAGGCCTGACATCGAGTTCGTTCCAGTTGGACGACCTTTCCACTAATGAGATTGCGGCTTCGCCGACATTACAACTCATGCAACAGCCCTGGCCATGGGATCGGCGTGTTTATGCGGCGATACTGGACAAAGTCATGAGCGGCGGCGCCAAGGTGGTGATGTTCGATTTTGTGTTTGCCAGTCAAACCGATGGTGATGATGAATTCGCCCAGGCCCTCCTGAAGTATAAAGATCATGTGGTGATCGGTGAAATGTTCGGCGATGAAGAAGGGACAAGTGGCAGAACAAAAAAACTGACAGCTCCGAATCCGGATTTATTGTTGCCCGGCACCGATTCGGTGGTGGGTTTGGTGAACATATGGACCGATCCCGATGATGTGGTGCGGCAGGCGAAATACCTTACCTCCCTTGAACATGAATCGGGATTGGACCAGTTCAATTTTCCGGAAGACCTGATGCATATCACGGCGGTGACAACTAAAAAATTCACCGGGCAGGATGTTGCACCGCAAGACGACCATTTCCATTATATCGATTTTCAGGGGACCCCTGGCAGGTATCGTCCTTACCCGGTGGAACAAATGTTTGTGGATCGAATTTGGCACGCAAATTTCAAAGATGGGTTGATCTTTAGTAATAAGATTGTCGTTGTCGGGCCGATGGCGGAAATATTTCATGATAACCATCTGACGCCGTTGGGTGATATGCCGGGACCTGAACTGCAGACGCAAATCATCGCCGCGCTCTTGCACCATTCCTGGCTTGCCGAGACGTCTGCTGTGATCAATTTTGCGGTCGCGTTCCTGATGCTATGGATTGGGTTGGAGATCTGCTTTCGGATCAAGAGCGCGATACTCAAACCAGTTTTTCTTTTGGGAGGCATCTTTATATTTTTTGTCATCTGCCAACTTTTTTTCACGCACAATAAGTTAATTCTCCCGATGGCGCAGCCGCTGGCTTGTCTGATCGTACCCGGAGCGTTCGGAATCTCGTTCCAATTCGCGTTGGAACAACTCGAGCGGTTGCGCACACGCAGTCTCCTTGAACGATACGTTTCCAAAAATGTCGCCAAGACGATCCTGGAAGACCAGCGGTCGTTTCTCGAGTCACTGAGTGGACGCAAACAATCGGTCACCGTCTTGTTCAGTGACATCCGCGGATTCACCTCCATGACGGAAAGTTCCGACGCGGGCAAGCTGGTCGCCCAGCTCAATGAATATTTTTTGGAGATGGTCGGCGTGGTCTTGAAAGAGAGCGGGACACTCCAAAAATTTATCGGCGACGCCATCATGGCCGCCTGGGGTGACACGCACAGTGAGGGGCTGGCGGAAGACGCGCGCCGGGCGGTGAGCGCGGCGTTGCAGATGCGCGCGGCGCTCGTGAGGTTGAACGAGAAGTGGGTGGACCAGCCCGACCGCATCAAATTGAAGATCGGCATCGGGGTGAATCATGGCGAGATCATCGTCGGCAACATCGGTCATCCCCAGCGCATGGAGTTCACCGTGCTCGGCGACGGCGTGAACCTCGCCGCCCGGCTCGAGAGCGCCACGAAACAATTTCACACTGACGTTCTGATTGGCGAAGAGACGGAAAAGCTCACCCGAGATAATTTTGTGTACCGCAATGTTGGCGCCATCGCCTTCAAGGGCAAGACCAAGCCGGTTGAAACATTTGTGGTCTTGAGCGACCGCACCGTGCCGCCTCCGGCCTGGCTGGCGAAATACCAGGAGGGGATCCAGTTCTATCGCGGCAAAAAATTTACGGAAGCGCTTGCCCGATTCCAGGAGGTTAAGAAGGAAATCGGCGGTGAAGATTTCTTGTGCGACATGTACATTGAGCAGTGCGAGAACCTGTTTCATCAGGGCTTGAAGTCCGGCTGGGATGGGTCATTTGCCTTGTCGGAAAAGTAGCTCCAACTTTTGTAGGTCAACGTCTTACAGGTCGAAAAATTCACAAAAAAATTGTGAATTCACCAATACGCTAATTTTAAAGCGAATGTATTAATTTCATGTTCATTTGCGCCATTTTATCCCTGTCGTAAGCCCCGAATGCTATTGACGATAATTATGAAAAGTGCTATTTTTATTGGCGTTCGGCATAACAGCCGGATGTGGTCAGCAAGGATTTTCTGTTCGAATTTATGAAAAAGCTGTGCGTGTTGATCGCCGTACTGTGCGGATGCATTTTGCAATCAGCCAGCGGCGCTGTTGATTTGAAACAGTCGAGGGTCACTCAAACTGTCAACAGTGTCGAAATCATCTCTTCCAATACCCGTCATACCGCAGAAGTTAATGACGTTTTCAAAATGCCGGACGTGATGCGCACTGGCGCCGGCGCGCGCGCAGAAATGATCGCAGACGACGGGACCATAACGCGAGTAGGAGCGAATACAATTTTTTCTTTCGACCCGGCGGAACGAACGATCGACCTGGATGAAGGCAGTTTGTTGTTTCACTCTCCCCATGGCATGGGCGGCGGCACCATTCATACCGGTTCGGCCACGGCATCGGTCCTCGGCACCACGATTATCGTGACGACCACGCCCAACGGCGGATTCAAAGTCCTCTGCCTGGAAGGCGAAGCGGAAGTCCGTTTCCTGGATGGTCACCATCTGAACATTACGCCGGGCCAGATGGTTTTCGTTCTCCCCGACGGCCAGGCATCGCCGATCGTTGTTTTCCGTTTGGACGTCGAGACGCAAGGCAGCCTGCTCGTGACCGGATTTAACGACCCGTTGCCGTCGATGCCGGCGATCGATGATGAGATCACCCGGCAGTTGACCTTGTTGCTCGACGGCAGAATTGTTGACACGGACTTGACGGTCGGTGACAACGCGACGCCGCAGCAGGTGCAGGTGGTGATGAATATTCTTGCCGGCGGACAGAAGCCGCTGTCCAACGCCTCCATCATCAGCTCCGGTCACACCGTGGACCAGACGTTGCCGCAGAATTATTCTCCGCTCGATCCGAAACATACCAAGACTGGTCCGTTCAGCCCGCCTGGAAATTTTACCGAAGGATTAAATTATGTTTATGGTGGAAATGATTCCACCCCGGTTCACACCCCAGCTTCCGGTTTCATCGGGCTGAACATCGATCTTGATACTGGAGATCCCAACGTTGAAAACGGTAATGACAAATACGGAGTGCCGATCGACCTGAGCCCATTCGCCAGCGATACGGATTTTGATATTATGGCGCAGAAGGATATTCGAATCTGGCAATCGTTGATCTTCACTTCCGAAGGCGAGACGACCACAGCCATTGGTGATGGATTGCCCGAAACCGTGGCGCTGTTTGCGGGTGACGAAATGGAGATCGCCCCGGATTCGACTTTGGAGGCTGACACGGGAACATTCGCACTGGTGGCCGGTGGATTCTCCAGTCTGGATACCAGCGACGGTTCAATGTCGGAGCCAGGAGTCCTTGATGGCGTCAACGTTTTGAATTACGACGGTGATGTGAAGGTCCTTTCGCAGACAGATTTGACTTGGGATGACGGCGGTTACGTCCGTGCCGGTGAAGACATTGATATCCAGAGCGACGGTTCGTTGACTTTGGGGATCGATGAAAGTATTTCACGAGATTGTATTGATGGCGATTTTGAGGCCATATCGGATTATGGCTCGATCAATGCGAATGCTGCGGACGATGTGGATATGTATGATGCGGATCTGGAGGCAGCGGAAGATGTCAGCATCACCGCCGGTGGAACCCTTGATGAAAGCATAGTTTATGGTGGCGATATCAATATCAGTGATTCTGACATCTCGGCTGGAAGAAATAATACCCCATTGGGTGATGATGAAACTGAAGGCGGCTCGGTCGCGATTGATGCTGTTAATGGGAATGTGATGATTTGCGATTCAGACATTTACGCCTATTCCGGGATCGGTTCGGAATCCGGCAATGTAAATGTTTATGCGGCTGGCACGGGGGACATTGAGAGCACATATATATATGCAGATAACACCGTGGATGTGGAGAGCTCTGACACGCTGACGGTAAATGATGACAATTCGGGTGAAAGCATCGAAGGCTATTATGGGGTCACGCTGACCTCCGACAATGGCGACGTAAACGTCAACGGCTATGATATCCAGGGGGATTATGGCGATATGGACGTCAATGCCGGAAACAATGTTTATATAACTTCCTCCACGCTTTCAGCCGGTTATGACGACGATGCCAGTGCCGATACTGCGGAAGTCACGGCTGAGGGCAATGTCAATATTACAGATTATTCGACACTTGAAGCCAGCGGGGACGTGAGCGTGAGCGCCTACGGGTCGCTATCGGCAACCGGTGATAGTTCCGGGAGTGGGGCCATTGATATTGAAGACTCATATGTATATGCAGGCGAATCCGGCACATCTGAACCGGAAGGTTCGGCTTACCTTGATGCCTATAACGGCGGGATCAATCTGTACGATGATGAAATTGAAGCCTACAACAGTGGATCGATCGCATGCAACGGCGCAATCACCATTGCTGCCGCTGATAATATCATCATCACCGGATATTCAGACATTGAAGCTGACGGAAATGTAAACATCACCAGCGGTGCCTTTTCCGAAGATGGAGATTCATCTCCGCCGGAAGTGGTTCCCACGATTGACATAGAGAATTCAACGGTCTATGCCGGTTATACCTATTATTATTCCAATTCCGGCGGATCCGTGACGATTGATGATTATAACGGTGATTTTTACCTTTATGGAGACGATGTGGAGGCCTATGAAGGCGATAATGATATCACTGGAAATGTGAACATTTACGCCTCTGATGGCACGGGTGACATTGAGAACACATATATATATGCCGATAACTCCGTGGATATTGAGAGTTCGGACACGTTGACTGTCAACAGCAGCACCAGCCAACAAACGATTGAAGGCTATTATGGTGTCACTTTGCAGTCCGACTACGGAGATGTGAGCGTCAATAACTACAATGTCCAGGGGGACTATGGGGATGTGGGCGTTTATGCCGGGAATAACGTTAACCTGACTTCTGATACGATTGATGCCGGTCATTATGATGATTCAACCGGCTACAACACAGACATCATGGCCGGTGAAGATGTCAGCATTACCGACGGGACAACTGTCGGAGCCAGCGGCAACGTTAATATCTGCGCAGACGACTCACTTTCGGCAACGGCTGGTAGTTCGGGCAGTGGCGCGATTGACATTGAGAACGCATGGATTTTTGCCGGTGAAAGTGGTACCAGCAGCGCGCCAGAAGGTTCAGTAAATATCAATGCTTACAATGGTGGCATCAACCTCTATGAGGATGATATTTATGCTTATAGTGGCGGAACCAGTGCCAGCCAGGGAGATATCAATATTAATGCGGCTGACAATGTTGAGGCGACCGGTAGTGATTACCTTGCCGCCTATGGGAACGTAAATATCACCAGCGGCGGATCGGTTTCAGAGAGCGAAATTTCCTCCACCAGCACCGGGATTGATATCGCTTGTGCATATATATATGCAGGCGACGGTGGATCTGAAAACTATTCCATTTCCGGAGGTTCAGTCAATATCGCTGCCAATAATGGGGATGCAGACCTGTACAGCGATGATATTTACACCTTCTCGGGTGACGATTCCACTTCGGGCGATGTGAATGTTAGCGCCACGGGAGATGTTAATATCACTGGAGATACTTTTATCCAGGCTGGGGCAAATGTATCCATCGCAGCCGGTAACACGGAATATATTTCGGCCCTCGATTCTTCACCTTCCGGTTATGGTGATATTGACATCGATTCTTCGACGATCACCGCTGGCAACAACCTGCATTATGATAATAACAACCCTGGAGGTTCCGTATCTATTAATGCTGGTGGTAATGTGACGATAGCCGATGAGAGCACGATCTATGCTTTCAACGATATCGATATTACCGGCGGGGAATATTTCAACACTGATTGTGATGATACAACGACACCGGGTTCGGTGGACATTGAGAATTCATATCTTGAAGCGGGTTTTGTGGATACGGAAGGGTATTTTACCGATTATGCCAGTGGGGATGTCAATATCACCGCTTACAATGGGAATTTAATCATTGAGAACAGCACGATTATTGCCAACAATGAACTTTCCTATGGAACTTCCGGCGACGTAACGATTAATGCGCTCTCCGGCACGGGTTATATCTTTGATTCGGACATTTATGCGGATCAAACGGTGTATATTGAAACCGGCGATACCCTGACCGTGAATGAAGACGGCACGCAGAGCCAGTACTCCATCGAAGCCGATGAAGGGCTTTCCCTTATTTCTGATTATGGGGATGTCACCAGCTATGGTTATGAATTTCAGGATAATCTGGGTCCAGTGATCATCACCGCTACGGAGGGTAATGTTTACCTGGCTTATGGAAATATTTATGCCGGCGCCAACGACACCAGTTCCAGTGATTACGTGGACATTACGGCCGGGGAAAATGTATCGATAGTTTCCAGCGAATCCGTTGAAGCCAGCGGAAATGTCTGTGTCAGCGCCGACGGGTCACAGTCAGCCATTGCTGATACGGATGACTCTTCAGGAAGCGGGGCGATTGATATTGAAGATGCCACGATTGAAGCAGGTTATAACGGCAGCGAGTATTCGGATAATGGTGGCTCGGTATATTTGAACGCCGACAACGGCGGAATCAATCTGTATGATGATGACATCTATGCCTACAACACTGGAACCTGTGCCAACCAGGGCTCCATCACCATCAATGCCAACGATAATATTGCCATCACCGGTGGTGCTTATATTGAAGCCGATGGAAACGTAAATATTACGAGCGGACAATCAATTGAAGGCGGCGCTGATGATACAGTTCCGGCGGGCGGCATCTATATTGGAGGCAGTTCCACGATTGAGTCGGGAGACGAAGGTTCGAGTGGCGGGAATGTGGGCGTCACCTCTAACAACGGAGACATTGCGATTTACTGCTCGGACATCTATGCATACGACAATGGCATCTACGGGGAAGGGAATGCCTATATCAATAACAATGATGGGAACGTGACCATTAGCAGCTCTGACATTGATGCGGACGAAGATGTGAGCATCATGAGCTGTGGAACAGATTATGATACCGGCATCAACATCCAGGATGGGACGACAATTGAGGCGGGGTACGATATCGGTGAGGACGAGATAAGCTTCGGCTACGGCGGCAATGTTGTTATTAATGCATATAATGGGAACGTGACCATCTGTGATTCGGATATTTATGCGTATTCCTACGACAGCAGCGCAGGGAACGTTAGCATTTACGCCACCGGCACTGGCGATCTGGAAGACACATATGTGGATGCCGATTACAATGTGAATATTGAAAGCGTTGATTCATTGACCCTGGGTTGGGACAGCAGTGAAGAGATCGACGCGGGCGGATCTATCAGCCTGCTTTCAGATACGGCTAGTGTTTATGTGGACTATGATTTGGATGCGTCGGGAGACGTGGATATCACCAGTGGACAATCGATTCAAGGTGGCGCTGAGGTGACCGGCATTGATATTGAAGATTCCCAGATCTACGCAGGAGACAGTGATTCGATCAGTGGCAATGTGAATGTAAACGCCAACAACGGCGGGGCGACGATCAGTGGTTCGGATATTTATGCCTATTCGGAAGGCGGCACCGACGAAGGTGATGTAAACGTCAATGCCTATGATGGGGGCGTCTCGATCTGTAACACGGGCATATATGCGGATGAAGATGTCAACATTACCAGCAGCGGGACTGACTATGGCAATGGTATTGATATTGACGGAAGCTCCACGATAGAGGCTGGGTATAGTGGATCGACCGGCGGCAATGTGGGGATCACTTCGAACAACGGAGACATCACGATTTACTGCTCGGATATTTATGCATACGCCGAGGGCAACTACGGGGAAGGGTATGTGGACATCAATAACAATGATGGGAGCGTGACCATTAACAGTTCTGACATTGATGCGGACGAAGATGTGAGCATCGTGAGCTGTGGAACGGATTATGATCCGGGCATCAACATCCAGGATGGGACGACAATTGAGGCGGGGTACGATGAAGGTGAGGACTTAATCGTCTCCGGCCTGGGAGGCAGCGTTTATATCGATGCGTACAATGGGAATGTGAACATCTGCGATTCGGATATTTATGCCTATTCCAGCGACAACAGCGCGGGCAACGTTAACATTTACGCCGCCGGGACCGGCGATGTGGAAGGCACATATGTGGATGCCGATTACAATGTGAATATTGAGAGCGTTGATTCATTGACCCTGGGTTGGGACAGCAGTGAAGAGATCGACGCGGGCGGATCTATCAGCCTGCTATCTGACACGGCAAGTGTATATGTGGACTATGATTTGGACGCGTCGGGAGACGTGGATATCACCAGCGGTCAATCTGGTAATCTTAGCGGTGATGTTACGGTACCGGCAACCGGCATTGATATCGAATATTCTGAAATTTACGCGGGTGACAGCGATTCGGTCAGTGGCAATGTGAACATCAACGCCTACAACGGCGGGGTAACGATCGACAGTTCGGATATTTATGCCTATTCAGAAGGCGGCACCGACGAAGGCGATGTGAACGTAACCGCCTATGATGGGGGTGTTTCGATCTGGGACACGGGCATTTATGCGGATGAGGATGTTAACATTACCAGCAGCGGGACTGACTATGGCAATGGTATTGATATTGAAGACAGTTCCGAGATCGAGGCCGGGTATGAGGGATCGACCGGCGGCAATGTGGGGATCACTTCAAACAATGGAGATATTACGATTTACTGCTCGGATATTTTTGCATACGCCGAGGGTAACTATGGGGAAGGTTATGTGGACATCAATAACAATGATGGCAGCGTGACCATTAACAACTCTGAAATTTATGCGGCTGAAGATGTAAGCATCATGAGCTGCGGAACGGATTATGGTACGGGAATTGATATCGAAGACGGGACAACCATCGAAGCGGGATATGATGACTCACTGGGCGGCAATGTTGATATTAATGCGTACAATGGCAGCGCATATCTGAGCGATGACTCTGTTACGGCGTACTCAGATGGCGAAGATGGTGGTCAAATCAGTATCACGGCAAACTGCAACATTGATGTATTGAACACCATGCTCTGCGCGCCGAATGGCGTTTATCTTACTGCCAATAACGGCTACGTGAACGTTTATGATTCATACGAATCAGGTAACGTGTACATGCCTGATTGGACGATTTGGGCGGGAACCGAAGTGGACATTTCAGCCGATAATGACGTGACTATTAATGATAGCACCATCACCGCCAATAACGGGAATGTGAACATTAATAGTGGCGGGGAGATTTCACCGAGTTTTGTGATTCCTTCTGGAAATGATATTGGCATCGGGGAGGATACCTCCATCCAGGCTTCTGGCTCGGTGAATGTCACCGCTAATAGAGGCGACCTCTCCATTACTGGCGATTCCACGACTTATGCAGAAGGTGGGGATGTGATTCTGACCGCGACTGCCGGCTTTGATTCGGGTGCGATTGATATCGATTCCAGCACCATTGAAGCGAACGGAGACGTTTCCATGACAGCTGACGGCGACATCACCATTCAGGATAATAGCGTGATCACCGCTACCACAGGTAATGCCCCCGATGAAGTAAGTGCGCCGGGCGGAGATGAAGTTTATCTCTCCAGTGGTGGAGAAATCACGATCGACGGTAACGGCGGGGATAACACCGTGAATGGCGCCAGTGTCGATTACGATGTCGGAGCGGACTATGAGATTTATTTGACGGCGAGTAGCGGCATCAGCCTGGATGACGCTGTGCTTCAAACGTTGGATAACAATTACGACGATAATATTGACTTTTATGCCAATAGCGACATTGACGTGGAAGGGGGATCATCACTGTATTCCGGTGGCACCGTCTGGATCGAATCTTATGATGGAGATGTTAACATTCTGAGCAGTGATATTACGGCCAATGACGGGCAGGTTTATGTGTCGTCCGATGATGGCACATTGACTATTGACGCTGGTCACACGTTTCCGACCCCCGACAAATATTTCGAACCCAAGGCGGATATTGCCGCGTTTAACGGGGATGCGGAATTTTACGGTGACAACGTGGCCATTTCGGACACAGTTATTTATGCGGATGACGGTGTGACTGTTGATGGGAATGCCGGAAGTGTAACGATAACGGATGCGGATATTGAGACTGATTATGGTGACATTGATATGTACGCCTATAATTCTTGTTTTGATTCCGGTGATGGGAACCTGGAACTGACCTCCGGCAGCTCAGATTACGGCGTGTATCTTTATGCGTCCGGCCCAATTGATTTAGGTGCGGATAATGATGTGACAATCCAGGACAGCCAGATTTATGCTAATACCGGGGGCATCACCATCAGCAGCGGCGAGGATATGAATTTGGAGGATGGCGGACTGGGTTCAGGAGTTTACATCGAAGCCGAGGATACCACCGGCAATGGTTTTGTGACAATGACTGCCGGCGGTAACGCAGATATCGATGACTCCTACATTTCCGCCGATGATGGCGACGTCTCCATTACGGCGCAGGGTTATCTTTCTATAGAGAGCGGTAATTATTACAACACGATCAATGGAAATAACGTAACCCTCACGGCAAATAGCGGTGGAGTTTACATTTCAGGCGAAGATATCAATGCCAATAACGGAAATCTGATTATCACTGCCGGCGGCTCCGAAGGCATCTCCAAGAAACATATTGGCTCTGCAGCGGACCATTTTACACCTGCGGCTGACACAGATGACGGTGATGTCAGCATCACTGCCAATAATAACATAAATGTCGTTTCTGGAATCTATGATGTTCAAGTTGACGGTCCGAACTCCCTTATCACCAGCGCTGTTTCCGATGGAGATTTGGTCGTTGACGATATGGATTTGGAGACCCCGGGAGACCTGGACCTGGAGACTGACAATGGAATGGTGTCTGTTACCGGCTCCACGCTGATTTCAGATGCCGGCAACGTAAATATTTCTGCCAGCAGTGATGTTACCATCTATGACACCTCTATCACGGCGGACTCGGGGAATGTGAACATAACCAGCGGCGGAACGCTGACTATTGGCACACAGGATGCGGGTTCTGATTCAATCAATGCCGGTGAAACGGGTGATGTTAGTTTGACTTCATCCAGTGATATGGACATCTCTGACACGACCATTTCCGCAGGTGGCGGTGTGTCATTGTCTTCCGGGGGCAGCTTGACGCTGAATAATAGCACTGTGGGCTACTCGGGTGAACCCGTTGATATCGAGGACTCCTCAATTTATTCAGATGACGATGAGAGCATTGAAAGCAGCGGATCGCTGACGATTGGCGTTACCAGCGGCGATTCGATTTATGCAAATGGATCAATTGATTTAACATCGGATTACAGCGGGGTTGCAGTTTACGGATCCGATCTGGAATCCTACGGCAACGGCATTTTCGTCTCGGCTTTCCAGGGAATTGACATGGAGAACAATGACGATATAGAAGCTTTTAACGGTTCGATTTCCTTGAATACCGCTGGCGATGTTTACCTGTATGATACTCCCCTTAATGCTGACAACGGCAATGTCTGCATCATGTCAGGTTACGCAGCCGAAAATGGCGTGGACATTGAGGACAGCGAAGTTTATGGGTCCGGCGATGTTGGCATAAGCGCCTGGTATAATGTGACGCTGGGTAATTATGAGAGCAGCTCGATTTACGCCAACGATTCCATATCCCTCACATCGGAATACGGTACGGGTGAATATAGCGGGGTCGGCATTTTTTACAGCACTGTTGAAGCTTATAACAATGAGGTTTCCATTTACGCTCCTTACGGGTCTGTTGAGATTGACAGTTCTGATATCGAAGCCGGCAGCGGCAACACTGTGGATATTGAGAGTGATTCGAGCTTAACCGCCACCGGTGATGTCTCTATTAATGCGTATGGTGGCAATGTAAATATTCAGGGAACATACGTCGGCGTTAATTACGATGAAGTAAAAAAATTGGAAGGACCTTCCTATACTGACATCGATGTGGGTGGAGATGTTACTATTGACAATAGTGACGTAACCTCCGGCAACGGTATCGACGCGTCTGGTAGCATTGATATCAATAACAACGATTCCCTGACCATCTCCGGAGATTATGTTTACATGGTAGGCTTGATGGCCTCCGGGGGTAACGTCCAGATCAACGATTCTACTCTGGTCGCTAATGATGGCGACGTGAGCATCATCAATTCGGGCAATGTTAATATCACCGCCAATGATGAGATGGAATTGTATGAAGTGGGTGTTTTCGTAAATAACATTTGCATCACGGATACCGGTATTTATGCCAATGATGGGAACATTTATATCGAAGACACTGGATCTTTATCGCTCTCTGAACCGGGTTCAGAATCTTCATACGATTATCTGATGGCTGATAATATTAATATCGATGACTCGGGGATTATTGCGAATTCCGGCAGTGTGACCATCTCTACGCCTGGTAATGTAAATCTCTCTGACTCTTTGATCAGCGCATCCTCGGAAGTGTTGGATGGCAGCTCGTCACCAGTCAGCGGCGATGCGATTTCCATCTCGGCCGGTGGCTCATTATCCATCACTGGTGACTACGGCGATAATGGCATTTATGATTACGACATCGGTGCGGATACCAGTGTAAATCTGCAGGGCAATAACAGCGTGGATATCGAAAATGCAGTGGTCGAAACGCTCGATGGCAATTCATCGGATCTGTTGCAGATCGGAAGCAATGATGGAAACGTGACCATCAATGACTCATTCCTGGGAACTGGTGGCGAACTTGAAATTACCAGTGGCAGAACGATTAGCATTGATGCTGATAACAGTTTAGACGGTGAAGGTGTTTATTATGATATTAATGTCGGTGGAGAAATCACCATGGATGCCTCTCAGGATGTTTCCATTCAAGAGACGGCGATTGACGGTGGTTCAAGCATCGGCCTTACCGCAGATAACGGCAATGTTCTGCTGCAAGACGATGTTATTTATGCCGACGGCGACTTAACTGTCTCTGCTGATTACGGCACCATTACGCTTGATTCAGGCAGTGTTAATTATGGAGTTTTCATTTCAGCGCAAGGAAATATTAATTTGAATGCGGATCAGGGGGTTTCCATCAGCGACAGCTATGTCGCCGGGAATGACGTGATTATTAATTCCGAAAGCAGCGGTGCGGAACCAGTCGAAGATGCTGTTTTGGGCAGGAATGTCGCTGGTGATAAAGTGACCAGCTTTGATCCGATTAAATCGCCATTCGCCTTCATCCATACCGATAGTTCAGTGATTTCGCCGGCCGATTACTCAATGCAGGCTGCTGGTGATTTTGATCTCACTGCTTCAGATGTTGAAAACCCAGGCTACATCACCGTGAATGCGGATGGTGCGGTGAACGTGGAGAGCAGTTCGACTTTGGCAGCCGATGGCGGGTCTATCAGTATTACCGCTGGCACCACTGCCTATGTCGATGATAGTGATGTCTACGCGTATGGCGGGGATGTTAACGTCTCTTCCACAGGTGCAACAGATGTTGAGGATTCCGAATTAGGCGCCAACGGCAATATAACTATCGAGAGTGGTGATACGTTGACTGTGGAAGACAGCAGCTACCTTTATGCGGTGGATGGTGTTTCCCTTACTTCCGATAACGGCGATGTTGATATTTACGATTCCGGGATCTATGCCTATCAAGGAGGCGTGAGTGTCACTGCCACCCAGGGCGCGTTGGATATCGAGGACAATGGCATCTATGCCTTTGGTGGCGATGTGGACTTATCGGGTGCTGGCGATGTTTATCTGTACGACAACGGCATTTTTGCCTACGACGGCAATATCAATATTACTTCCTCCGGCAGCACGGTTGAGATTGAAGACGGGCCCCTTGACGCCTCCGGAAATATCACCGCGACCAGCGCCGAAATGTTGTCAGTGGACACTGATCACGATTTCTCTGATTACGACTATAATTATTCCGGACCGCTTTATTTTGATATTTACTCGGGTGGCAGCATTACCTTGACCGGTGGCAGCTGCGCATCTGTGCAGGATACGACAATGTTCGCCCAGGACAGCTTGATGATCTCGGGTTCGGGCGGCAACGTGCTTGTTGAGGATTCGGACATCGAAACCGGTTCGGGTGACCTTAATATCACCGCCCCGAGTGGAGACCTGACACTTGATATGGGTGATGCCGGTTTGGGCATCTATCTGCAAGCTGGGGGCTCCGTAAACTTAAGCTCAGGTGGCGATGTGGAAATTGATCCAGCCGATTCAGCTCAATATGGCGATATTTACGCTGATGACGGTGATGTGACCATCAACTCTACCGGCGGCTATGTGGATGTGGAGAACATGTACATCAGTGCGACCGGCAATGTGAATATCACCACGACAGGCACCATTTCCGGTTCACCCGAGACACCTGATTTTGATTTGTACTATTCCACCGTCAACGCTGAAGATGGTTCGGCAAATCTTTATGCGGATTATGGCAGTGCCAACGTTTTGTACTCAACGATCAACGCGGGCTCTGACATTGACATCCAGGCCGGAGTCTCGGACAACGGTTCGGAGTCAGTCACCTTGTTTGATGATTCTGTAAACGCCGGTGATTCTGTGACAGTGTCAGCTCCGGGAGAGGTATCGATCACCAGCGACTCCAGTGCTTACGGGATCACAGCTAAAGACGGGGGAGTGACCGTTCAATCAACGTACGGGCCGGTGGATATTGAAGATGTGAACATTGACTCCCGTGAGCTGAGTAACATCAGTATCTCCGGTTCGAGTGAGATTGACGGCAATGGTAATGTGGAGATCACCGCCGAAGGCGGCTCTGTAGATATCTCTTCAGCCGATAGTTTAACGCTGGATAATGTGGGCATCAATATTGGTGGCAATATCACTGTTTCTGGTTCCACCATCACAGCTGATGGCGGCGAAGTGGATTTGACCTCGACCGGACTGATCTCAATCACTGGCGGTAATTCCACGGAAATCAGCGGTACTTCAATCTCCGGCGGCGAGATTGACGTCACTGGATCTTCGATCACTGCCGCAACTGACGTGAATATTGATAATGAGAACAGCTTGTCCCTGGTAGATGCCGCAGATTTTGACGTGTCGGAATTGGACAACGTGGAGATCACTTCAGATTCCACGATCACGGCCAATGACGGATGGGTGAATATCAACGCCCCTGGGAGTGTGGAGGTAAATAGTTCAGTCATCAATGCTACGGGAGTGGGGCCTGACGCTTTGGCGGGTCTTGTTGCCGGTGAAATCGATATCACTGCCGGTGGAGATATTGATGTCGAATATTCCAGCCTGAACGGAAGTGACGAAGTCTTACTGACAGCCGATGCCGGTCATGTGTATGTCGTTGATTCGTTCCTCTCGGATGACTTGACGATGGATGATTGGAGCATCTCGGCCGGGACTTATGTTCAACTTAAAGCCGGCGATAACCTGACCATTTCTGATAATACGATCATGGCTGATGGCGGCAATGTGACCATCACCTCGGGAAGTCCCGTTATCACGGGTTCCTCATCGCCTGTGTATGATACACTTATTCAAAACTCGACCATTGAAGCTTACGACTCGGTTTTGGTGGGAGCCAACCAGGGTGATGCGGATATATCCAGCAGCACACTTACTGCCGATAACGGAAATATTGACGTCCATGGCACAGGCAATGTGGATATTGAAAACTCCACACTCTCGGCCGAATATCCCTCGGAAATCGACTACGGCCCTGGCACAACTTTGGGCAGCACAGTGGATTCTGCCACCACGCTAACAGTCCAGTCATCTACTGGAGGCAACATTACTATTTCAGGAGACAATAATGTGACCCTCGTCGATGACACCATCTATCTCGGCCCTGATATCAATGTAAACGCTGCCTCGCTGACTGCTGATACCGGTGACGTTGATTTTAATGCTGGTCAATTTACCGTTGATGCCGGAGGAACGGAAAGCCTCACTGGCTGTACGTTCAACAACGGCAGCATCCTTATTGGAAACAATTCAACCATCCAGGCAACCACAGGAAATGTAAATCTTTTCGCCGGCTACAATATTACCATCGGCTCCTCAACTATTTCTGCCACGCCAGGTGGCACTGATAGCGACTTTTCAAGCGGCTTGGATCCCAGCGCCAGCACAATTGGAATTACCTCGGAGTATGGAGATATTGATATTTCTGCAACCGAAGGCAATGTCGTGTTGACCGGTTCCACATTTAATCTTGGTGGAAATGTGAACATCACGAGCGATGAAACAATCGCTTCATCGGGTGGTGATGTGGACATCACTGCTGGTCAGCTTGTCATTTATGCCGGTGGCACAGAAGAGATCTCTGGTTGCACGATAAACGGTGGTCAGATCAATATTTCCGGTGGCTCAACGGTCTCGGCCAATAACAATGTGAATCTGACTGCGCAAGACGTGAATGTTGGAGACTCCATTATATCCGGTGGCAATAGTGTGGATATCAACGCTACTGGTTCTGTGACCTTGTCCTCTACGACAACACCTGATACCAGCGTGACCTCTGCCGGGACGGGTTCGGGAGCCGGAATCAGCGTGACGGCGGCGGATGGAATTACTGTAAGTGGCACGTCGCTCTCGGCCAATACGACGTCGGGAACGGTCGCATTGAATAATGCTTCTGGTGAAGTTGTGGTCAACAACGGCTCTACGATCCAAACGGCTTACCTGACGGTCGATTCCGGTGATGGCATTTTGCTGGACGGCAGCAGCGGTCATTATTCCGGCAATACGATGAACTTGAGCACCAGCCTGGGAACGGCGGCGGATGACACGAGCGGTGACCACACGGTGACCGTGCAATACACCGACTTGAGCGGGTTTGCGAGTATGAATGTTCAAGGTCATACGGTTAACCTGAACAATGATAATTTCTCAAGTACTAGCAGCTACAATTTCACATCGTTCTATCACGGATATTACATCAACAACGGAGACACCGCTGGCTACGTCAATTTCAACAACGATAAGTTGAATAACACTGCCATAACCGTTACCGGCGGGGCTACTGATTCGACATTGAATCCTGCGAATAATGGCAATATCATCAATGGCGGTACAGGTGCAGGGATTCATATTAATTAAGAATTGGATATCATAATGATGATGTGTGTCATTGGTTGAAATCTATACATGAAAAACATAAATAAACTTGCGGGGATACTATTGGCATTTTGCGCCTGCGCGGGGCTTTCGCTGTATGCACAGCCTTCGGCCCCTATGGCTACGCAACAAACGCAGAATTTTCAGCAAAACATGGAATTGCAAAAGCCGATGCTCTCGCTTCACCCGGGCACCAACGCGCCGGAAATTTACCAGGGCGAAAATGCCGATATCGGTGAACAGCACATTTTGCGTCTCCTTCCCCGCAGCACCCTTTTCATGGTTTCGGTGGATAGCCAATATCTTTACACCGATAACGCACTGCTGACGACACATCCCTACGTCTCCAGCACGGAGTTCGTCAATACTCTGGTGGCTGCATTTGCCCCGACTCCTTATCGCTGGGGTCCAGGCCGTTTCGCCCCTGAAGTGGGCTATACCGGCCAATGGTACGATTACGGTCTGGGCGGAAACAGCAAGTTGCTGACGGGAACCCCGATAAGCAGCATCGATTTCAACGTTCAGGAAGCTTTTGCCGGGGGCAAATATTATCTCCCTAATAACTGGATTGCTTTTGGCCAGGTCAATTACAATTGGTTTTTTCAGCAGAACAATTCCAGCATGTTTTACCGGGAATTGGTCCCTTATGTTGGGATAGAACGGCTGATTCAAGTTGGCGACGATGCTGTCTTGGCGATTTCCGCTGCGGGCGATTGGCACGAAAGCTGGCAACTCAACACGGTGCCGTCACATGACGTGCAAAACCGTGCTGATGGACTTGTTTCCATCTCGTTTGCCTATCAAGTAATGCGGAAGTTGGTGGTGCAGCCTTACTATAGTTTTCAATATTCATACTATCCCATGGACACCTCCGGTGGACCGGTACGCCAGGATTTCCTGAATACCGTCGGAATATCCGGCGCCTGGTTCTTTACTCCTGATCTTTCCCTCCGAGTGTTTGTGAATGACGATGCCAAGCAGATTGAAAGTGACAGCTTCGCACCGCAATATCACAACTGGAATGCAGGTTTGGATTTGGCCTATACCTTCCGTTTCTAAAGCCAATTTGATAAAGTAAGCCAGGTGCAACGGTTTGGCGGAAAGGCGATTTTGGGTCTGCCGTGGCTTACAGCCTATAAATACAAAGCACCTTGTAATTCCCGGACCAGTACCCCAGCTGCCGGATAACGCCGGTCAGGCTCCCGCTCCAAACACTTGTGGATAACCTTTTCAAGGACTGCGGGGACGTCAGGGTTGTGCTCGCGGATAGGAGTTGGGTTATTTGGCTCGAGTTGCGCTGAAAGGATTTCTGCTGGAGAATCACCGGGAAAAGGTTTATGATTTGTCAGCAGTTCGTAGGCGGCCACACCATAGGCAAAAATATCCACGCGCGCATCGATGGGTTGGCGTTGCAATTGTTCGGGAGCCATATAACCAGGTGTTCCCGGATTTTTTGAATACTTTTTCGGTTTCTCTGGCATTGGCTGTGCCAGGTCAAAATCGATCAATCTCACACTCCCATTCCGCGAAACCAGGATATTCTCCGGTTTGAAATCCAGGTGCATAAATCCGCTTTCATGGACATGGTTCAAGCCGGCGGCCGAATCGATCAGAATTTGCGCTACATTCTCGGTTAAAATAGGGTCGTGTCGCGCAAAAAGGTTCTTTAAATTCTCCGCCTCCACATAGTCCATCAGTAAATACAGCGTTCCCTCCAGCTTGCCATGCTCCACGTAGCCGACCACGTAATCGCTATCGTTAATCTTTGAGAGAACATCGCATCCACGTAAAAAACGCCTGCGGGCGAGCCAATTAAAGCGCAGGTTTGGTTTTAATTTACGGAGCGCAAATGGCTTGTTACGGGAGTCTGTGACCAGCCAGATCTCCGACATGCCGCCGCTATTCAGCAATTCTTGAAGGTAAAATCGTCCGCCGAAGCTCTCCTGGATTGGAGCCTGAGCGGCCGATGACTGTGATCCGTTTGCCATCTTTAAAAGATTTAACATAAAAACAGGGGCGATGCGAATAAAACTTCCTTTCTTCGCGCAAGATCTCTTAAATTACTGGCGCGATTTTCTTCAATTTAACCATTTTCAACCCATACTTTCAGACGAAATCAGGTTGCTTCTGGAAACAAAAAAAATATCATTAATTTATGCGCCCCATCCGAGCGCTGGTCATTTATTTTATCTTGGTTTTTTTGGGCGGCGCACTCCTTGCGCCATGGCTGTGGCATTTGGCACAAGTATTCTCGTCCGTTTTTCCTGGATCAACCTTCGCTCAAAAGCTCGCCAATGCCCCTTTCCACCGCTTCCTCGACCGGGCGTTTTTGCTTCTGGCACTGCTTGGAATATGGCCACTGATGCGCTCATTGGGGGCGACTTCCTGGCGTGAGATTGGCCTCCCTCCTCCTTATGGGCAGGCGAAGCAGCTTTTTGGTGGTTTTTTTGGCGGGCTGTTATCCTCCTCCTTTATCTTAGGCGTGGAGGTCGCGGCGGGTAGTCGGAGTTTCAATCATAACATCACAATACGCGGGATTATTGGCGCCATCTTCTCTGCCCTGGCCGCTGCGATAGCTGTTGGAGTGCTTGAAGAAATCCTTTTCCGTGGCGCAATATTTGGCGGCCTACGACGAGTGCTTTATTGGCCGTTCGCGTTGGGTATCAGTAGCGTTATCTTTGCGTTTGTGCACTTCCTAAACCGCGCGAATATCTCCGGTCCTGTTGGATGGAATTCAGGCCTGGTCTCGCTTCCGCGTCTTTTTGATTTCCACGCCCTTATTCCAGGGTTTCTTGGACTGCTCCTCGTCGCTATATTGTTGGGCTTGGCTTATCAACGAACCGGAACCCTCTATTTCTCCATCGGCTTGCACATCGGTTGGGTTTTCATCCTGAAAATATTTGTGTCCCTGACCATCCAATCGCCGACGGCAAGCATTGCTTTTTGGGGAAGCGATAAAATGATTGATGGATGGCTCGCCTTTCTGGTGCTCATTTTAACCATGGTAGTTTTTATTTTTTTGCCGTTGGAAAAACGCCCTCCTTATACGATTTTGAACTAATATGTTTGGAGCTTTTGCCCAGAGCTGCCTGGACCCGGTTTTACGGCTTTTTTACCCCGGAATCTGCCAGATTTGCGACAAGGAGCGAGCAACCCCTGAACACGGTTTCGTTTGCGCCAGTTGCCGGCAGCAGGTTCAATTTATTCGCCCGCCGTTTTGCGGCCGTTGTGGCTTACCGTTTCAAGGAGATCTGACGACGACCTTTGAGTGTTCGAATTGTCATGAGATGAAATTATTTTTTATTTCAGCGCGCTCTGCCGTTGTTGCTAAAACCGTTGTCCTCGAAGCGATTCATCGTTACAAGTACCGGCGTCATTTGTGGTATGAAGCCTTTTTGGCCGAACTCCTATTGCGAGAGGTGGCTCCAGCGCTTCAGGGGCAGAAATGGGACATGATATTGCCGGTCCCGCTTTTCCCTGTCAAAGAACGCGAACGTGAATTTAACCAGGCTGAACATCTGGCTATATCTTTGAGCGAAGCCACCGGGGTTCCTTTGAGCAAGGGCCTCCTTTATCGTGTCATACCTACAATGACCCAAACCCGTCTTTCCCGGGAACAGCGTGCGGCAAACATGTCTAACGCATTTGCGGTGAATAAACGAACGAAGCTAAATGGCGAAAGAATCATCCTGGTAGATGACGTTTTCACCACTGGCGCAACCACAAATGCCTGTGCCCGCGCTTTAATATTGGCTGGGGCAGGGGACGTTTGTGTCTGGACAGTTGCGCGGGGCCTTTGACTTGAATATAATTTGTTACCAATGGATACCACTTCATTTACGAAAAAGTCTCTTGGAGTTGAAACAGTTGAGCCGGCGCTGACGCCGCCTCCGGTCCAGTCGGGAGAGACTGCGTTCGTCAAAAAACCGAAGCTCGCTGGAAGCAAGAAATCGAAAAAACGCGATATTCCCGAGGGGCTTTGGGCCAAGTGCCCGTCTTGCAGCGCCATGGTCTTTGACAAGGAATTGGACGAAAACCTGAAGGTTTGCTCGAAATGCAGTTTTCATTTCCCCATCAGTGCGCGTGAACGCATCCACTCGTTGGTGGAGACGTGCACGTTTGAAGAGATGGACGCAGAAATGGCGAGCATCAATATATTGAAATTTGCTTCATATGAGAACAAGTTGGAGCGCGATCGCAAAGCAACATTGCTTAAAGATGCCGTCGTGACCGGCTTGTGCAAGATTGGTGATCATCGTGTGGCCCTGGGGGTAATGGAGTTCGGTTTTATGGGTGGCTCCATGGGAGCGGTGGTTGGCGAAAAACTGACCCGGCTGGTTGAGCGCGCCACCGAGAAGGATATTCCCGCGATCATTATTTCTGCCAGCGGCGGTGCCCGCATGCAGGAAGGAGCCTTCAGTCTGATGCAAATGGCCAAGACCAGTGCGGCCTTGGCTTACCATGCCCAGCGTCGTCTGCCGTATATCAGTGTCCTGACTCAATCGGATTACGGCGGGGTCATGGCCAGCTATGCGAGTCTGGGAGATTTGATTATTGCCGAACCGGGCGCGTTGATCGGGTTTGCCGGGCCTCGCGTCATCAAAGACACCACCCAGGCCGAATTGCCCCCGGGTTTCCAAACCGCCGAATTTCTGCTCGACCACGGCTTGATCGATGCCATTGTGCCGCGCAAAGAAATGAAAGGTCAGCTGATTGAATATCTTGATTTCCTGGTTACCGGCAAGACCAGAACCGCGGCCTCATAGATCTGTCACCGCCTGCCGTCATACCATAGATGTGCGGCTTTAGGACTGCCCAGGGCGCGTCTGTTGAAAAGCGCCATAATCATAAAGCGAAGATGCTCTCCAATCGTGTAAAGTTTCATTTTACGCGCTGAAGTTACCAATGGGTGACGGTGGAGGATGACCAGATGTTTCCCGTTTTCCTTCGCAAATCTTTTCAACCTGCCGCTCAATTCCAGCTCCTCCGCCGCGAATAATTCATGGCTGAACCCCCCAATTTTTCGAAACGTGGCGGCCTCGCAGAAAATAAACGAGCCGGCTAGCAAATGCAGGCTGCGGCTAGTGAGGTTCCACAATCGCACTGCCCAATCACCGATAAAATGATGTTCGTCCAGCCGCACCGTGACTCCACCGGCTATGTATCGGCCGGTTTGGATTTCCCTGGCGACGTCCGCAAATAATTCCGCACCCGGATGCGAGTCTGCATCCACAAAAACCAGCCAATCACCTGTCGCCGCACCCGCGCCGCAGTTCCGCGCCCGGGCGATTTGGTTGACAGGCTCAAAGACGACAGTGGCCCCGGCAGCGCGTGCAATCTCCGCTGTACGATCGGTGGAGTTATTGTCGCAAACAATCAATTCAGTCTCCCATCCGATCTCTTTAAACGAGTGCGCAGCCGTTTTAATATGGGCCAGGGACTCTCCAAGCAGCCTTTCTTCATTGAAGGCGGGTACGACAATCGAGATTTTCACCTGAAATATGTTATCAATGCGAGACCGCCTGTTCAAACCGAATACATTTTTGACGTGCTTTTTCTGAAAATTCCCTTTAATTAAGGACATGACCATTTGGATATTGGCTTTGATTTTGTGGCTGTTTTGCGCGCTTCTTGGCCATAAACAGGGAGCCATCCGTGCTTCGATTTCGTTTGTCGGCATCCTGGTGTCGGGGTTGCTGGCGTGGCCTTTATCAGGATTGGTCACGCGTTTGTTGGATCTGGTTGTCCATCATCGGATTACGGTTTGGATGATATCGCCGATCATTGCATTCGTTATTCTCCTGGCGGTGTTCAAATGGATTGGATTTTTGGTCCATCGCAAAGTATGGATCCATTATTATTATGCCAGGAATGAACTGCAGCTGGCCTTTTGGCAACGTCTCAATCGGAGGGTCGGCCTTGCAATAGGTTTTCTCAATGCGTTTGCTTATTTGGCGCTGATTTCTGTGCCGATCTATAACGTGAGTTATTGGACAATGCAAATCGCGCCGTTTGACCAGGAGAAATTCACCTTCAAGCTGATGAACCGACTGGGGCACGATCTGGAAAGCACAGGCATGGCCAAGGTCGCGTGTGCCATTGACCCACTGCCAGACAAATTTTTCAAAACAGCCGATTTGGTTGGCATGTTGCGCCAGAATCCGCAATTGGCCGGCCGGCTGGCGGCTTATCCGCCGTTTCTGCCGCTAGGGCAACGCGATGAATTCAAATCGCTGATCGCATCCTCCGATTTTCTGAACACCTGGCAGACCTTTGGATTGTTCAGCCAGTTCTCGGATAATCCGCAGCTTCAATCGCTCTGGCAAAATCAAACTACTGTGGACTTGGTGTGGAACCTTACGGAAGCCAACCTTGGTGATTTAAGCAACTATCTTCGTACCGGGCAGTCGGCTAAATACGATGTCGAACCGATCCTGGGTTGCTGGGACGTCAATATCATGGAGAGTTTGCGGATGGCATTGCGTTCCCGCAGTAATGTTCCCTCCAATGAAATGGCTGAAATGCGGGCACTTTGGGAAACTGCTTATGCGAAGACCGTGTTTATAGCCGCACCCGATAGCGAAGCTTTCTTTACGGACTTTCCGCAATTTATGACCCAAAGCAACCAGCCGCCTACCTATACCCTCGTCGCTTTGCAGGGATCCTGGCAGGGCGGGGGCGATTACGAAGTCACTCTCGCGGGAAATGGTTTGAATAAAAGCGCCTCCGGCAGAATTGATAATTCAGAATTGATCTTAAATATGGGGGATGAACGGCTGATCCTGGACCGCGAGAAGCATTAAATGGTCGGGGCGGTGAGATTTGAACTCACGACCTCTTGCACCCCAAGCAAGCGCGCATACCAAGCTACGCTACGCCCCGAACCATGAAAAGTCTAACAGACGCCGTCGGTTTTCCAATGCGAAATCACTGCGCAGTTTTCTTCTTGGTGAATGTATGGGTGGCATGCCCATAATAGGCATCGGCGCACTCCATCAATGTTTCCGAGAGAGTAGGGTGGGGATGGATGGACAAGGCGATATCCGCGGCGGTTGCGCCCATTTCCATTGCCAGGACAGCTTCGGAAATCAATTCCCCGGCGCCGGCGCCACAGATTCCAACTCCGAGGACCCGGTCTGTTTCCGGATCCACTATCATCTTGGTCAGACCATCGGTACGGTCAAAGGTCATGGCGCGTCCTGACGCTGACCATGGAAATTTCGCGATCTCGTATTTGATGCCCTTTTCTTTGGCCTCGTTTTCAGTCAGACCGCACCATGCCAATTCGGGGTCGGTAAAGACCACGGCTGGAATCACGCTGTCAAAAACACCATTTTCTCCACTAATGACTTCGACGGCGATGCGGGCTTCTTTGTGTGCCTTATGCGCCAGCAAAATACCGCCGGCGATATCACCAATCGCGTAAATGCTCGGGTCATCCGTCTGCTGCTGTCCGTTGACTTTCACAAAACCGCGCTCATCCAGTTGGATTTTAGTGTTCTCGAGGCCCAGGTCTTTGCTGTTCGGCACCCGGCCTACGGCCACCAGCACGCGATCATAAAGCTCTTCCAATTTCTGCCCGTTGAAATCCATGGCTACTTTGATCTGCTTTCCGACTGTGGCCATCTTGGTCACTTTTGCCTTGAGCCGGATTTCCTTGAAAAGTTTCTTCGCGTTGGCCAGGACTGGGCGGGCGAGGTCCTGGTCTGCGCCGGTCAGGATATTATCCATCGCTTCCACCACCACGATCTTGCTGCCCAATGCGGCATAAACAAACCCGAGCTCCATGCCGATGTAGCCGCCACCGACGATGAGCAGGCTTTCCGGGACATCAGGAACTTCCAGGGCCTCGGTGGAGGTCATCACCCTCGGGTTTCCCAGGTCAAAAGCCTTGGGCATGGCCGCAACTGAGCCGACGGCGAGGATCGCCTTGTCATACTCGATAAACTGCTGGCCTTTGTCGGTTTCGATCCGCAACTTATTCGAGCCTTCGAAATAGCCGCGGCCGTGCATCACCTCAACTCCGCGCATCTTGGCCAGCGTCGCCACGCCACCGCTCAATTTTGTCAGGATGGACTCTTTCCATGTGCGAAGCTTGTCCAATTCAAGCGTTGGTTCGGCAAAAGTGATACCGCGGTGCGCCGATTCACGGGCGCCCACGATCTGGTGAGTTGCGTAAAGCAATGCTTTTGACGGGATACAACCACGGTTAAGGCAAACGCCCCCGAGGCGCGCTTCGCGCTCGATCAGAATGACTTTCTTGCCGAGATCGGCTGCATAAAACGCAGCCGCGTAACCACCCGGGCCGGCGCCTACTACCACGATTTCTGTCTTTTTGGAGTCCATGAAATTTGGTTCGATTTAGATTTTGACAGTTTCTTCCTTAAAATCCTGCAGAGCAACGAGTAGGTCCACTATGAAACGCGCGGCATTGGCGCCGTCGATCACCCGGTGGTCATAGCTCAAAGCCAGGGGCGTCATCATCCGCGCCTCAATTTTTCCATCGCGCACGACTGGCTTCATGGCGCCGCGGCCAAGGCCGAGGATGGCGACTTCCGGTTTATTGACCATTGGCGTGAAGTGCGCGCCGCCGATCGCGCCCTGGTTGGAGATGGTGAAAGTACCACCTTTCATCTCGTCACCGGATATCTTTCGGTCACGCGTCCTTGCAGCCAGTTGTTCCAGCTCTTTGGCCAGGTTTAATACGGATTTTTTGTCCACGTCACGGATCACCGGGACCATCAGGCCTTGTTCCGTATCCACGGCGATTCCAAGATGGAAATATTCCTTGAAGACGATTTCATTCGCCACTTCATCCAGGCTGGAATTGAAGACAGAATGCTTCTTCAGGGTTTCGACGACGGCCTTTAAGACCAGGGGCGTCAGCGTCAACTTTACGCCGTTCTTTTCATAGGCCGGTCCAAATTTTTTGCGCAGCTCATTCAGCCGGCTGAAATCCGCCTCGTCAAACTGGGTGATGCGCGCGACTGAGTTCCAGCTTTCTGCCATGCGACGGGCGATGACCTGGCGCAATGGCGACATGGGCCTTTTGGCTACCGGACCCCATTGGGAAAAATCAACTTGTTCGGCGATGGTCGGCCGCATCGCTACTGAACCGCTGGAGGCTTTGGATTTTGAAGCCATGGCCATCAGTCGATTGATATAGCCCCGTACGTCATTGAGGACAATCCGTCCGCCAGACTCAGAGCCGCGGATTTTTCGCAGGTCAATTCCCAGGTCCCGTGCCATTTTGCGAATGGATGGCGATGCCACCGGGTCGGCCGTTTGGACTTCGTCATCATCAGCTTCGCTCTCCTCGACCGGGGCAGCCGCAGCCTTGGCGGCTGGCTTGCTTTCCTGGGTCTTGGCGGCAGAAGCCGCCGCAGTGGCGGGGGCTCCGCTTTCTGTGACTGAAATCAGCTTCTGGCCGATGCTAACGCGGTCGCCGTTTTTCACGAAGATCGCCGCCACAGCGCCGGTCGCGGTGGACGGGATCGCCGCCACAGCTTTTTCATTTTCGAGTTCCAGGATGGCCTGGCCTTTCGCGACGGTGTCGCCTTCTTTGACGAAGATGTTCACCACCACGCCGGAATCAGCGCCTTCGCCTAATTTGGGAAGTTTTACATCCATAAATTAACAAGCAGACAGTTTGGAGAATTAATTCTCACCTTTCCAGAATAAATTTTTCCCGGCTGAAAGAGAGGCATTTGCGATCGCCTACACCAAATGCGGATGGACTTTTTCCGGGTTCACGCCCAGGTCCTTGATGGCCTGCGCCACGATCTCACGGCTGATGAGATTCTTTTGTGCCAGGGCGTATAATGTCCCCACAACTGTGCTTTCAGCATCTATCTCAAAGAACCTCCGCAAGCGGGCGCGGGTATCGCTGCGGCCAAAGCCATCTGTCCCCAGCGTAAACAATCCTCCAGGCACCCAGGGCGCAATCTGATCCGGCACGGTGCGAATATTGTCAGAGACAGCTACAAACGCGCCTTGTTCGCCGGCCAGCAAGTTCTCGACATAAGCTTTTTTCGGCGTTTCGGCCGGATGCAGCATGTTCCAGCGCTGGCAACGGATGGCATCGGTCCGCAAGAGCTTATAACTCGTAGCACTCCATACATCGACGCTGACATCGTACCTTTCGGCCAAAATTTCCTGCGCCCGCAAAGCGGAATTGATGATCGGTCCGCTTCCAAAGATATGAGCTTTGATCTTCTTGCCGTCCGGGCCGGTCTTGAACTTGTAAAGCCCCTTCAAGATTCCGTCCTCCACGCCCGCCGGCATGGCCGGTTGCGCATGGTTTTCGTTGTAAAGCGACAGGTAATAGAAAATATCTTCACCTTCCGCGTACATCCGGCGCAGTCCGTCGGCGATGATGGCGGCGAGTTCATAGCCGAAGGCCGGGTCATACGGCAGGCAGTTCGGGACTGTGGCCGTAATAAGCAGGCTGTGTCCATCTTGATGTTGCAGGCCTTCGCCATTCAGCGTTGTGCGGCCTGCGGTGGCTCCCAGCAAAAATCCCCTGGCACGAATATCGCCAGCCAGCCAAAAAAGATCACCCGTTCGCTGCGGGCCGAACATGGAATAATAAATATAAAACGGAATCATTGGCACGCCGTTCGTGGCATAACTCGTGCCTGCAGCGATGAATGATGCCATGGAACCTGTTTCAGTGATGCCTTCCTCCAGGATCTGCCCGTCCTTCGCCTCGTGATAATAGAGCAGGGAAGCCTTGTCCACCGGCTCGTACAACTGGCCTTTGGATGAATAGATTCCGATGTCCTTAAAAAGCGCATCAAGGCCGAAAGTGCGCGCTTCATCCGGAATGATTGGCACAATATTTCTTCCGATGCCCTTATGCCGCAACAACAGTGTGCGTAATATATTTCCAAACGCAGTCGTCGTCGAAATCTCTGTGGTCGAACCTTTGAAAAAGTCGGCGTAGAAATCTGCCTTCGGCACATCCAATTTGACGTCCTTGACGATTCGCGCCGGCAAAAACCCACCAAGCGCTTTGCGCCGTTCAAGCAGATATTTGGTTTCCTCGCTGTCCGGGCTGGGGCGATAAAACGGAGTCTCGGCGATCACATCGTCGTTGACCGGGATCTCAAATCGTTCGCGAAATTCCCGGAGTTCCTTTTCATTCAGCTTTTTCTGTTGATGCGTGATGTTACGGCCTTCGCCAGCTTCACCCAGGCCGTAGCCTTTGACGGTGTTGGCCAGGATGACTGTGGGCCGTCCTTTGTGTTCCACCGCGGCTTTATAAGCGGTGTAAACCTTTCGCGCATCATGGCCACCGCGCAATAACTTGTGGATCTGGTCGTCTGTTAAATGGTTGACCAGCTCAAGCAGTTCCGGATATTTCCCGAAGAAATGTTTACGGGTATAACTTCCGGGTTCGACGGAGTATTTTTGAAAATCGCCATCCACGCATTCCTCCATGCGTTTGAGCAACAGGCCGTTCTTATCTCGCGCAAAGAGTCCGTCCCAATCATTGCCCCAGATTAATTTAATAACGTTCCAGCCCGCGCCGCGAAAAAGCCCTTCAAGCTCCTGGATGATTTTTCCATTGCCGCGCACCGGCCCATCGAGCCGTTGCAGGTTGCAATTGATTACCCAGATCAGGTTGTCCAGGGTTTCCCGTGCACCGAGCGTGATGGCGCCAAGGGTTTCCGGCTCATCGCACTCACCGTCGCCCAAAAAGGCCCAAATCTTCGGTTCTTCCTTCCAGGTCACCAGACCCCGCGCTTGCAAATAACGATTGAACCGCGCCTGGTAGAGCGAGGTGATGGGGCCCAAACCCATCGAGACCGTTGGAAACTGCCAGAAATCCGGCATCAAATAGGGGTGGGGGTACGACGAGAGTCCGCCGCCTTCGGCTAGTTCCTGTCGGAAATTCTGCAAATGCCGTTCGTCCAACCGCCCTTCGAGGAAAGCGCGCGCATATATTCCGGGTGATGCATGACCCTGGATATATAGTAAATCACCTGGGAAATTTTCAGACGCACCCCGGAAGAAATGATTAAAGCCCACCTCGTAAAGGGTCGCCGCCGAAGCGTACGTGGAAATATGGCCGCCGACGTTCGTCGTGGAATTGGCTTTTACAACCATCGCCATCGCGTTCCACCGCATGAGGCTTTTGATGCGCCGTTCGATGTCGCGGTTGCCCGGGTAAGGCGGTTGCGCTTCAACCGGAATAGTGTTGATGTAGGGGGTGTTCACGCCGCTCGAAGGACGGGGCGCGGCGCGCAATTG
>Ga0206854_1027_pt1 | contig 44522 bp, 36 predicted proteins | sample Alteio_BWOrgCont_50_FD_152870 | JGI IMG/M metagenome (GOLD analysis project Ga0206854, IMG submission 152870) | Enriched cells from forest soil in Barre Woods Harvard Forest LTER site, Petersham, Massachusetts, United States -... | ecosystem: Environmental > Terrestrial > Soil > Temperate forest >...
TTTTTATGGCAGCCGGGTTATTGGGCCTATGGCCGCGATGTTAGTGGCTACTATTGGGTACCGGGTGCATGGGTAGCCCCACCAACTGTTGGTTTACTATGGACGCCACCTTATTGGGGCTATGAAGGTTCATTATATGTTTTTCATGGCGGTTATTGGGGAAATACAATAGGTTTTTACGGTGGTGTTAATTACGGCTTTGGTTACGCAGGTGTAGGCTTTGTGGGCGGTAACTGGTACCAGGGACACTTCCGGTATAATACCGCGATACTAAGGGTAAATGAAAGAGTAATACGTAATGTATATGTCGACCGCACGGTTATTGTTGTTGGCGATAGAAATCGTGCCAGCTTTAATGGCGGCCGAGGTGGAATCATGGCCAGGCCCAATGAACGTGAAATGGCAGCTATGAAAGAGCGCCATATAATGGCAACTCCTGAACAAATCAGGAACCAGCGGGCGGCAAGGTCTGATAAAAGCCAGTTTGCCTCGGCAAACGGTGGCAGACCTGCTAACTTTGCTACGCAAAGAGTTGAACCAAGGCGTGATGCCAATGAAAGACCGGGCATGAATAGCGGTGCAAACCCAAGACAAGGAAATACAGCAACACAAGGTACAAACCAGGCTAACCCTGGTGGTAACAGGCCGGGCATGGCAGGAACGCAAGGTACAAACCAGGCTACGCCGGGCGGTAACAGGCCGGGTATGGCAGGAACACAGAATGTAAACTCAGCAACTCCGGCTTCAACAAATACACCTGCAACAGGAACACCCGGAGCAAATCCGGCCACACAAGGTGTTAACAGGCCGGGCGCGACTGGTACGCCAGGCGCAACTCCTGCAGTTCCGGGCAGAACAGGTGGGCAACCGGGTGCAAATCAAGCGGTGCCAGCGGTACCGGGCGGTCATACAGGTAATGGACAGCCGGCTCCAACAGGTAATGGCCAGGCTGCTCCTGCAGGTAATAGACCAGGAGTAAACAGGCCTGCAACTAAAACGCCACCGGCCAAACAGGCAACCCCTCCGGCTAAAAAAGAGGATAAAAAGCCGCCGATGTAATAAGCAAAACTATCACGTTAACAACCAATTGAATATAAAAAATGGGCTGCTTTTAGGCAGCCCATTTTGTTTTATATAATTATTGCCCCGGTGGTTTGTGTTCTTCCGGCTTTGGCGGTGGCGGAGTGGCAGGGCGAGGCGGCGGTGCTTGCCGTGGCTGAGGTTGCGGCCTTGGTTGTTGCTGCTGCCTTTGTGCCTGTTGTTGCGCTTGTTGCTGTTGCCTTTGCGCTTGCTGTGCCTGCTGCTGTGCTTGTTGTGCCTGCCTTTGTTGTTGCTGTGCCTGTTGCTGCTGTTGTTGGGCCTGGCGCTGTTGCTGCTGTGCCTGTTGCTGAGCTTGCTGTGCCTGCCTTTGCTGTTGTTGGGCCTGCTGCTGTGCTTGTTGTTGCTGTTGTTGTATTTGCGGCTGAGCTTGCGGTGGCGCCTGCTGTTGCTGCTGTTGCAAACGCTGGGCCTGGCGTTGTGCCTGCTGTTGCTGGCGTTGTTGTTGCTGGGCTTGTTGTTGAGCTTGCTGGGCTTTCGCTTGCTGTTGTTGTGCTTGCTGCTGCGCTTGTTGAGCCTGTGCCTGTTGTTGATTAGCCTGCTGCTGTGCCTGTTGTACATTATTGGCAGGCGGATTAGGCTGGTGAACCGGGTTCATGTTTGGCCGGTTTTCTGGGCTGCCACGGTGGTTTTGCCTTGTATTTTGACCTGCCGGTGGATTGGCTTGCGGCTGCGCCGGATTTGCCTGTGGCACCGGTGCTGCTACTGGTGGAGTTGCAGGTTGTACCTGTGCCGGATTGGGCCTGTTACTTTGCCCGCCTCGACGGTTACCTCTATCATTTGGATTAGCTGCTGGCTGCCCCGGTGCCGGGTTAGTTGGTGTAGCCGCAGGTTGTCCCGGGCGATTGTGGTCTGCCCTGTTATCGGGTTGGGTAGGTGTTACACCATTTGGCCTGTTGACAGGTTGTGCCGGGTTGTTATGTTCGTTAATACGTACTACCTTATTATCGGGCGTAGTGCTGCGGGCAACGGTAGCCAATTTTGTAGCATTGTCATGGTTAAATGCCGGTCTGCCGGTTTTTGCTGCACTTGCTATCCGTTGATCGGGATTTTGCTGGCGATATGCCTGGCCATCAACCACCCTTGCCGGGTGTGCATCGGGGGCTTTTTTTACTGCCGGCCTGTAAATATTTACTTCTTTATTACGCACACTTATCGCCCCGGGCGCATTGGCGTTACTTATGCGGTAAACCTGCGGGCGCTGGTGGGTTACCCGTTGAATATCTTCTACACGCGGCCCGGCAATATACTTGTTATTGCCCCTTACATAAGTATTATTAATAATGGTTGTGTTATGTATAATATTTACCACCCTGGTATGCGGCACATAATAATTACGGATGTTAGGTGTGTTTATATACGCCTGCGGTACACATACCCAGTAGCGGTTAGGGATATGATAACCGCCACCAAATACAATACTTAAACTAATGCCGGGCATCAATGGCGCCCATCCGTAATAGCCGCCGCCTTCGCGCCAGCTTACCCATGCAGGAGCCCATTCATAACCGGGGATCCATTCCCATCCATAATAATCGTCATAATGCCAGCGGCCGTAATGAAAGGTCGCCCATCCCCATGGATAGTCTGATACCCAGGTATTTCCGTATTCTGTTAATACCCAATGCCCTTGTGTTCCGTAAGGCATAAAATCATCTTCAGCGTCGGGTACCCAAACATCGCCATATTGCGGATCGCTTACCCAGGTACCATATTGGGCTAAACTATCATAAAAATCCTGGCTCGAAATATCCTGGGCCCTGCTCCTTGCAGGCGCTATGGCTATCAGCAAAAATGCTAATAAACCAGTGCCCCATATTTTATTTAAAGTTTTCATCATCGTTCAATTTAGGTGAGTGTGAAATTGCTTATATTATTTTCGACAATACAAATTATAAAACGTTTAGTGGTATAATTGTTTTAAATAATATTAACAGGCGTGAGAAATATATTGTAGAAATAAACACATTTTTTATATATCTATGTTAAAATTCAATATTTTTACCCTCCATTTTATTTTTATATTCTATAACTATGAGCACAGTAAATATTCCACGCCTTGATCTGAATACTTATGTCAACGGCGACGCAGCTGCCCGCAAACGTTTTTCGGACGATATAGGCAAGGCTTTTAACGAAACAGGATTTGTTACCATAACCAACCACGGCCTAAGCAAAGAGCTTATTGATAAGCTATATGCGCAGGTTAAAGAGTTGTTTGCACTACCTGATAGTGTTAAATCAAAATACGAAATACCCGAACTTTCTGGCCAGCGCGGTTATACCGGCAGGGGTAAAGAAACCGCTAAAGGGTTTAAAACTCCCGATCTGAAAGAGTTTTGGCAAATAGGCCAAACCGTTACCGATGGTTCTGCCATTAAAGAAGAGTATCCGGATAACCTGGTAGTTACCGAACTGCCTGAGTTTAATACAACTACTTTAGAGATCTATAAAAAACTGGAAAATGCAGGCAAATATTTATTGCGTGCTATTGCCGTATATTTAAACCTTCCGGAGAATTATTTTGACGATAAGGTACATAACGGTAACTCTATTTTACGTACGCTGCATTATTTCCCTATCGAAGATCCGGATTCGGTACCGGCTGATGCGGTACGTGCAGGTGCGCATGAGGATATTAACCTGATCACTTTATTGATTGGCGCAAGCGCCGACGGATTAGAATTATTAACCCGCGAAAATAAATGGTTCCCGGTTAAAGCACATGGCGAGGACCTGGTAGTTAACGTAGGCGATATGTTGCAACGTTTAACCAACAACAAATTAAAATCGACCACGCACCGTGTAGTTAATCCGCCGCGAGAGTTGATGAAAAATTCACGTTATTCGGTACCGTTCTTTTTGCACCCGGTATCAGACATGGACCTGACATCATTACCGTCAACCATTGATGCCGAACATCCAAAAAAATACAGCGACATGACCGCAGGTGAATACCTTGACGAGCGTTTACGCGAAATTGGATTGAAGAAGTAATAATAGTTTTAAACGGGCAGTCTGCAGCTATGTGAATTGCCCGTTTATTTTCCCATCTCCGCCTCTATCGCCCGCAAAAATTCATTTACGTGCTGCGACCCAATGATATAAACTAAACCATCCCTGTCGGTTAAATGTATGGCGTCTTTACCAGCGGTAAAAAAACGAATGGTACCCTTGCTGTGCAGGTTGTAAACGGGGTTGTTAAACAGGTAGCGGCTATATTGCCCGCGCTCAACCTTTACAATGCTGTTTAGGTCTATTTTAACAAGGCGAGTGGTCCAAAGGCCATCTAATAATATGCTTTTATTTTGAACGCGTGTGCGGAAATGCAATAGGAAACCCATTATGATGGAGATAATAATAATTGCAAAACCAACTACCATTAGCAAATCGCCGCTGCGCTCTCGTTCGTCGGTAAAAAAATCAATCGCAAAACAAAACATAGCCAGGAACAAACGAATGGTAAGCGGAATAAACTCGCGCCCCAGGTATTGTTTTTCGGTAAAAATTGCTTTATCGCTCATGCTTTTTTAATTTGAAAATTCAGTAATTTGAAAATTTGAAGATGTGAAATGATGCAATAATTTTCAGATCTTCAAATAAACAAATTTTCAAATTCTAATCAGTTCGAAGATAGTTACTTTTTTGGTGTTTTTATTTACCTTATATCTTTCATCAAGGCGGTAACCGCCTATCCATATAATATCACCGTTGCCGTTTATTAACAAGGGTACCTGGCTTTTTGTGTGCAGTGGCACTTTCTGATTAATGAAGAAGTCACTCAGTTTTTTGCGCGTTTTCATCCCCAAAGGGTAAAAAACATCACTTTGTTGCCAGGTACGCATAGTTAATGGGTACATCAGCAAATCCGTATCAACGGCAATTGCCATTGGGTTATCTTTAATAATTAGCGGACTATCATCATGCAAAATAGTTAGCTTGTAATTGCCATAATTTAGGGTATGGCTGTCCTGGTTAATGAGCGCATTTTCCTGTTGCCCGGTTTCTTTTTTTGTGAGGATGATATTGTCCCGGTCAAGTATCAGCTTATAATCAGCAGCTTCAAACACACGGCCCGAATGTTTGTCTAAACTGGCTATCACATCATCAATTGTTGTTTCGTTAAAGCCGTATTCCTGCAATAATTTAAATAATAACAGGCGGATAGGATTTAGTTTTTTTATGGCTGATAATGACAGGTAAATGTCATCATCATTTTCTATAAATAACTCTTCTTTTAATTCTGCCAGTTTAGTTTCCAGCAATATTTCCATATCGCGAAAATGTCGCAGGTTATTTTCAAAAGTGTTTTCCAGGTTTGGGTTAAGCTCTTTTAGCTTGGGAATAACCTCATGCCTTATTTTATTACGGGCATATTTTGTAGAAGCGTTGGAGCTATCTTCCACATAAGCCAAATTATTTTTAACGATAAGATTTTGTATCTCATCGCGGTTTAAAAACAATAACGGGCGAACCAAATGTCCGTTTTGGGGCAATATGCCATGTAACCCCGCAATGCCTGTACCGCGCGTAAGGTTTAACAATATTGTTTCGATCGTATCGTTTTGGTGGTGAGCAAGTGCAATTACCGAATAGTCGTTGCATTGTCGTACCTGTTCAAACCATTGATACCGCAAATCGCGCGCTGCCATTTGTATAGATATTTTCTGGTCGGCAGCATATTGTTGAGTATCAAATTTTATGGTATGGAAAGGTACACCTGCCTGCATGGCTAACTGTTTGCAAAATTCCTGGTCGGCGGTTGATTCATCTCCGCGCAGCTGAAAATTGCAATGTGCTATGCCAAAATTATAACCGGCCGCTTTTAATAAATGAACTATCAATACAGAATCCATCCCACCGCTTACTGCTGCCAACACCTTATCAGTGCTGGTAAACAAGTTGTTTTGTTCAATAAAATGGGTGAATTTTTTTACCGGAAGCATCATCAAAATTATTAATTTAATAACCCCAACAAAAAACTAATTTTGCGGCTGTGAAGAAAAGTGTTTTAATCTTCTTGTTTTTGCTTGGCGCGATGTCGGCAATGGGCCAAAAAATTACGCCCGTGCCCGCTAAAAAAACCTCTGTTGTGCATTTGGATACATACGAAGCCATCAAAGTAGTTCAGGATGCTTCAGGGAAATCATTCGATAAAGTATATAAAGGAATTTTTAGCCAGGATTATTCGACACTATCGTCAGACAGCGCTTATTTTTATCCGGATCAAAACCTGGTCGACGCGTTTAGCCATGTTGTTATAAACCAGGGCGATACGCTGCATATATTTTCAGACAAGCTGCATTACGACGGCAATACCAAGGTGGCAACTTTAACCGACCATGTTAAAATGGTTGATAAGGATGCCACGCTAACTACCAACTATTTAACCTACAATACGGCTACACGCTATGCTACTTATACCGATGGTGGTAAACTGGTGAACAAGGACAATACGCTGGTAAGTAAAAACGGTTACTACTTTGCCTATACGCGCGATGCATATTTTAGATATGATGTAGTGTGCACCACGCCCGATGCGATCATAAAAACAGATACCTTACGATACAACGCCAAAGACAAGATAACTTACTTTTATGGCCCCACGAATATATTAGGCAAAAAAGATAAGGATACCCTGTATACTGAAAACGGCGATTACAATACCAATACCGAACAGGCGCGTTTCGGCAAAAGGAATTTATATAAATCGGGCACCAAGTCATTAAAGGGCGATAGCTTATTTTATGATCGTTTGAAGGGTTACGGGCGGGCTGTTAAAAACGTAACATTTATTGATACCGAACAAAAAATAACGCTGAAAGGTGAATTGGGTGAGTATTTTAAAGCTGATGATAAGGCTTTAGTAACCCGTAATGCTTTTATGGTGATAGTAACCGAGGAAAAAGACAGTACAGCAACCGATTCGGTAAAGAAGCGGACTACAACACTGGACTCGTTAAATAAAAAACCACAAACCAATGCAGATTCGGCCACATTGAAAAAACTGGGTTTAACAGCTGTAAAAAAACCTTCGGTGGATTCTGCAACAATAAAACGTTTAGGGTTAACGCCCACTCCGAAACCTAAAACCAATACCGTTACGCCTAATACAGTAAAACCAACCGTAAGTGCGCCGGTTACCAAGCCAAAAACGGCTCCGTTGCCGGTAGTGCATATCGGTCCGCCAATTGCTGCAACTAAACCGAAAGCAGCACCCCAAAAAAAGGTTATTACACCACCTAAAAATAAAGCGACGATAACGCCTAAACCCAAAGATGAACCGGTAGTTATGGCGATACCACCATTGGTGCCACCTAAAGATCATATAAAACGCGACTCGATATTTATTGGAGCCGATACGTTGGAAACACAAATTTTAACTTATAAAGATTATAAAATATTAAAGCAGGCTCGGTATGAAGCCAGTCATATAGATAAATCTTTACCACACACGGTGATGCTTACCAAGCCACCAAAGGTTTTAACCTTAGCCGAGCCAAAAATGCTGCAGGATACCCTATCATCGCACCCGTATTTTTTTGGCAGGCCCAAACCAAAACCTGTTGCACAAAAAAGGCCTGCCGAGTTGAAAAAAATGCACCTGGATAGCGTTAGAAATGCTAGAATAGCCGACTCATTGCAAAAGGTTGCTGACCATGGTTTGTTAGATACCTCGCGCATACGCGTAATTACAGCCCACCACACTGCTAAACTGTTTAAAAGCGATCTGCAGGCCAAAGCCGATTCGATGTTTTATAGTTATAGCGATTCAACTATACGGATGTTTGTAAACCCAATGATATGGACACAGGGCGCGCAATTATCAGGCGATACCATTAACCTGCAAATGAAAAATAAGAAGCTGGATAATATGGACCTGTTCCCTGCCGGGTTTATTGTATATGTAGAAAAAAATGATTCTGTACACTTTAACCAGGTAGGCGGTAAAACCATGCACGGTATTTTTGCAGATAATAAACTGGCCAGTATGGCGGTAGGGGGCAACGCGGAATCCATTTACTTTAACCGCGATAGCGCCACCAATAAGGTTACACAAATGACACGCACCATAAGCGGAAGTTCATATGCTTATTTTAAAAATGGCGAAGTACGGAAAGGGGCGTTGATCAGTAAATCTGAAACAAGGACAGATGATCTGCCTAAGATTAAAGAAGATGATAAAACGCTGAAAAATTTTATCTGGAAACCAAGGGACAGGCCAAAATCTAAACAGGATGTGTTAGTGCCTTATAAGCCGCCTGTAGTAGAAAAGAAACCCACTGCAACAAAGGCCGGACCGGTTAAGGGAACGATGCCTGTAAAATCGTTAAGTGATAAAAAAGATGAATTGAAATCTGCGCTTTCGCCTGCTAAAGCTGATTCGTTAAGAAAGGCAGATAGTTTGAAAAAGGCAACCCCTGTTAAGGCAAAATTTGGGCCGCCGATAATTTACAATTAGATATTATTCAAAAACTCAATAACTTTTTCCATTGCTTTTGCGCGGTGGCTGATGTTGTTTTTTTTCGGCTAAGGTCATTTCTGCAAAGGTTATATTGTAACCATCTGGTTGAAAGATGGGATCATAGCCAAAGCCTGCTGTGCCGGATGGTGAATGGCGGATAATGCCTTCAACAGTTCCCTCGAAAAAATGTTCTTTGCCATCCCATATCAGCGAAATAACTGTGCGAAACAGTGCCTTACGGTTGCTTGCCAAATTTAAATTTTCAAGCACTTTTTGAATGTTGGCGGCATGATCGCCATGTTTGCCGGCATAACGCGCAGAGTAAACACCTGGCTCGCCGTTTAAGGCGTCAATTTCGAGGCCGCTGTCATCGCCAAAACAGTTTAAATGGTATTTATTGTGGATGTAGTGGCTTTTTATAGAAGCGTTCTCGCGGAAGGTTGTACCTGTTTCAGCAATGTCATCATGGCAGCCAATATCATTAAGGCTTAATAATTCGATTTTACCATTGATCTTATTGGCTACTTCTTCAAGCTTATGCGCATTGTTTGTTGCAAAAACCAATTGTTGCATTATAGCGCTTTCATTTGATCCCAAAATGCCTTTTTGTTCTCGTTGCTGCTCATCATTTCATCAAAACTAAAACTATAAAGCACCAGGTAATTATCCTGATTTGTGATTTGGTTAAGTGTCATAACCTGCATGTTTTGCGGCATGGCATTTTTGCCCATCAGCAATAATTTTTGTGGAGTAAAATGCGTTGCTATCTCTGATATGCTAACAGAATCATGGTTGTGTATGTTTAATATTGCCACATCATCTATATGAAGCTCTTTGCGTTTAAGAATATTTTCAAGCGCGGTTAAATGGGTAATATCAATAAACTCATTATCAGTATAATGAACTATAATAAGAAAGTTTTTTTTGTTGCCGCCCATGTACTTAAAGTTGGTAACCGGCGTTTCTACTGGTGGTGGTAAAGTTGTTGCAAGCGAAGGTATGGCTGTAGCCGGTTGTGCCGGAATAGCCATGGTGGGTTTGTCTTTATCCAACAGGTAAATATCATCATCAATAATAAAACGCAGGGCTGCGGGGTTTTCTATCCTCACTTTAACAAATTTTAACCAAAAGTAGCTAAACAGTTTGAAGCTTTATTGGCATATTCGCACAATTATAGATTGTAATGTTATTTATACAAGCATAATTAATAAATTTTATCGAAATTAGGAGCTTTTACGGAGTCATTGATCCGTAGGCTTATTAGCATTTAAAAAGTACATGAGAAAATTTGGGATAACCCTTTTAAGCATTTGTTTATTTATATCGGCAGCAAGCGCACAAAGAAAATTATTAGATAAGATAGCCGCGGTTGTAGGTAACAGTATTATAGTAAAGTCGGATATAGAATTGTCCTATTCAAACTACCTTGCTAACAACGGAACACCCGACCCCAATATTAAATGCCAGATATTGCAAAACCTGGTAACACAGAAGTTGTTGGCAGCGCAGGCTGTTATTGATAGTATAGAAGTAAAAGACGACGAGGTAGATAACGAAGTTGAACGCAGGTGGCGCAGTGTAGTGCAAAGAGCAGGTGGAGAGGATAAAGTAGAGCAGTTTTTGGGCCGCTCTGGCTTGCAGTGGAAAGATGAGATACGCCCTGATGTAAGGGAGCTGCTAGTAGCGGAACGTATGCGTTCAAAGATTACCGAAAAAATAAATACAACCCCACAGGACGTTGAAAAATTCTTTAAATCAATAGGTAAGGATAGTATACCAATTATAAGTAAAGAAGTTGAAGTTGGTGAAATTGAAATTGACCCTAAGCTAAGCAATGAAGAAAAGCAATTTTGGCGCGATAAATTACAAGTATTACTTGACCGTGTAAAAAAAGGCGAAGATATGGGCGCTTTAGCTACTGCTTACTCAGCAGACGGATCGGCACCGTTGGGTGGTGATCTGGGTTTTATGGACCGTAACTCTTTGGTTAAAGAGTATGCGAGTTATGCATTCAGGTTAAAACCGGGGGAATATTCACCGGTATTTGAATCTGAGTATGGCTTTCACTTTTTACAGGTAATAGAGCGCCGTGGCGAACAAGTGCATACACGACATATTTTGATCATCCCCAAAATTACAGAAGAAAGCGTTAGCCGAGCCAAACTTAAAGCCGACTCTGTGTATGATGTAGTGCATTCTAAAGCTAAAACGGCCGACGCTTTTGCAAGTGCTGCAACTGTATTTTCTGATAACAAAGAAACCAAATACACCGGCGGTATGCTGTTAAACCAGGATAACGTACAGGTACGCACCACGCTTATACCAACAGAAAGGCTTGACCCGCAAATTGCCCTGGTTATTGATACCATGAAGGTAGGCCAAATATCAAAACCTACATTGGTTTTGGACAATGCCGGTAAAAAAAGCTACAAGATCTTTTATTTGAAAACAGTAGTCGATGCACATAAGGCCAACCTTGTACAAGATTTTCCGAGGATAAAAGAAGCGGCAAGTTCGGCTAAAATAAACCGTACGATGAGTGAGTGGTTTGATAAGAAAAAGAAAGAAACTTATATTAAAATAGATCCTGAATTTCAATCATGCCCGCAATTGCAAGGCTGGGCAACCCCTGTAACCGCTCAAGTTAAACCTTAAAAAATATGCAATACAAGTCTGATGTGGAAGCCGCCGACGCTTTAAAACAAGCTTATGAGCAAATACGCTCTGAAATAGGTAAAGTTATTATTGGCCAGGACGAGGTAGTTAAACTCGTTTTGATATCCATTTTCAGCAATGGGCATTGTTTATTGGTAGGTGTACCGGGATTAGCAAAAACCTTATTGGTACAAACAGTAGCCGAGGTACTTGACCTTGACTTTAACCGTATACAGTTTACGCCCGATCTGATGCCATCAGACATTATCGGGTCGGAAATATTGGGCGAGGACAGGAATTTTAAATTTATACCGGGCCCGGTTTTTTCAAATATTATTTTAGCCGACGAAATAAACCGTACGCCACCTAAAACGCAGGCAGCATTATTGGAAGCCATGCAAGAAAAATCTGTTACAGCTGCGGGCATTACGCATAAATTGGCACAACCATTTTTTGTATTGGCTACGCAAAACCCAATTGAGCAGGAGGGAACTTACCCGTTACCTGAAGCGCAGCTTGACCGCTTTATGTTTAAGGTAAGTTTAAACTATCCTACATTTGCAGAAGAGATATTGGTTGTTAAAAATACCACCGGCACTATAACAAACAAGGTTACCAAGCAATTGAACGCCGAGCAAATTATCTCTTTCCAAAAGTTAGTGCGGAATATACCTGTTACCGATCATGTGCTGGAATATGCAGTAAAATTGGTCGCAAAAACGCGTCCCGATGGTGAGTTTGCCGCGCCACAGGTTAAACGCTTATTAAACTGGGGAGCAGGCCCGCGTGCATCGCAGTACCTTATTTTAGGCGCTAAATGCCATGCGGTTATCAACGGTAAATACTCGCCCGATATTGAGGATGTGCAAGCAGTAGCGAAGGCCATTTTAAGCCATCGTATTGTACGCAGTTACCACGCCGAAGCTGATGGTTTATCAACGGATGATATTATTGAGCAACTATTTTAAGGTTGGTTGATTGGGTTTATTAGATTGATAAATGAGTAGTTGTTGATTGAATATTATAAATCTTAAAAAAATAAAAAGGTCCTTGTAAGTTGTTTACAAGGACCTTTTTTATAACCGGATAGAGACTAATCTCTAATTAACCCACCTCTGATCACTATTGTTCATTCTCTACTGCCGAAAATACTTCAAGCAAGATATTCCATTTATGGTTTTTATCTATCTCCCAAATACGTACGTAGTTGTACTTGCTTACAATATTGCCTTTTTTAATAACGGCACGGCCATAGCTATAAGCCATGTCGTTACTTAACGCACGACCAGCATTAACGGTTTCGGCGGTTATGTTTATGGCTTCGTTCTCTATGAATTTTAATATTTTATCCTGCCCGGTCATTGGCTCAAAACCAGGGAAATAATAACGCCCCTCGGGGCTTAAAAACTCTTTATAGGCGCCTAAAGTATATAATGACAAGGCATGATTAAATGAATCATCGGTGCCCATTATTAGTTTTTTACCATTAAAAGGATCCTTACTTACTTCAATCTTTTTAGTTAGGTCAGGCTCTTTAAAATCAATAGGAGTTGCTTGTTCAGGCTCCGGATGTTGTATGCCCAGATCAATTAACAGCTTAAATTTGTTATCAGAATCATTACGCCATATAGATACATAGTCGCCATATACTTTGTCATCATCATTTTTTCCATTTTGAAAAACATAGGGTCCTGCTGTAAAGGCAAGGTCGCCCCCTACCGAGATGCGGGCAAATTTAGGTTCCCATGTTAAGCTCCCGGGCTGTTTTTGGATGTTTTTGTAGAAATCCTCAATTTTAACAGCGTTAGGTTTAAATACGATCCCTTCCGGATCGGCAACTTCTAAAAATGCATCCTTAATGCCCTTTTTGGCCACCAATTTATTGAAATTTTGCTCGGTAGTAACTACTTTATTAACAGTAACAGGCGTTTGCGCCATTACAGAAGTAGTGTACCCGGCTAACGCGATAACGGCAAATAATATGTTTTTCATTTTCATGATAGGTTGTTTGGCCGATAATATGCTTATAGTTGCATGCAGCCGATAATTGTTTTTTATGCTATAACGTAACTTTTAGAATTAAATTTTACTCCAGTTTGTGCCATCTTTACTGTCATTTAACTGGAAACCTATTTTTTGCAACCCGTTTCTTATTTTATCTGATGTTGCATAATCATGATTGCTTTTTGCCTCGCTTCTAAGCGTGACAATAAAGTTTAAAACTTTAGGCAGATCATCGTTTTCGGCTTGTTCGTCTTTTAACCCTAAAACCTCAAACACAAATAAGCGCATCATGTTTTGCAAATGTTGCAAATTATTAGTGTCTATCTTTAATTTACCATCGTTAACCGAATTGATAATGCGCACAGCTTCAAATAGTTCGGCTATTAAAACGGGGCTGTTAAAATCGTCATTCATTGCCGCATAGCAACGCTGAACTAAGGGTGCTATCTCAATTTCAGTGCTGTTGCTTGCTTTTAATCCGGCTAATAAGCCAACTGCGGCCATTAAACGTTTAAAGCCTTTGTCAGATGCTTCCATAGCTTCGTTGCCAAAATCAAGTGTACTACGATAATGGGCCTGTAACATAAAAAAGCGTACCGTCATAGGGCTATAGCCACGTTCCAATATAGAGTGTTCGCCGGTAAACAGTTCATGGGGTAAAAAACTGTTACCTAATGATTTTGACATTTTTTGCCCGTTAACCGTAAGCATATTGGTATGTATCCAATAGTTTGCCGGGTTTTTATTAAAGCAGGCTACGTTTTGCGCAATTTCATTTGTATGATGGGTAGGCATCAAATCAATGCCGCCGCCATGAATATCAAACTGATCGCCTAAGTATTTATGGCTCATGGCCGAACACTCCAAATGCCACCCGGGGAACCCAACGCTCCAAGGCGATGGCCATTTCATTAAATGCTCGGGCTTGGCTTTTATCCATAAGGCAAAGTCAAGCTTACCTCGCTTTTCATCCTGTCCGCCCAATGTGCGGGTATTATTTAGCATATCATCCAAATTACGGCCATTTAAAATGCCATAATCTTGTGTTTGGTTATATTTTTCTACATCAAAATAAACAGACCCGTTTACTTCATACGCAAAGCCACTGGCCAGCATTTCTTTTACCAGTTCAATCTGTTCAATAATATGACCGGTAGCGGTAGGTTCTATGCTGGGGGGCAATACATTGAAAATTTGCATTACCTCATGAAAACCGGTGGCGTATTTTTGTACGATCTCCATCGGCTCCAACTGCGCTATTTTGGCTTTTTTTGATATTTTATCTTCTCCTTCATCACCGGCATCGCCTTCCAAATGCCCCGCATCAGTAATATTACGTACATAGCGTACTTTATAACCAATTTGCGTAAGGTAACGGAATATAAGGTCGAAAGAAATATAGGTGCGACAATTGCCCAAATGTACATCACTGTAAACAGTTGGCCCGCAAACATACATGCCTACATGCGGCGGATTTATAGGCTTAAATTCTTCCTTTTTTCGGCTTAAAGTATTGTAAACAAATAAATTTTGTTCCATATGCGCAAACTTACATATTTTGGTTGATTGAGTTTATAAAGTTGGTTAAGTGAGTGGTTGTTTTTTTGTAAAATAAAATCAATAAACTACTCAGTTACTTCAATATTAAATCACTTACAACCGGGTAATGATCTGATAGTTTTTTCTCAATAATGTGATAGCTTGTGACATTAAATTGCTGTGAGGCCATAACATAATCTATTTGATAATTCGGAAAATTGCCGTTATAGGTACGGCCCAATCCAAAGCCTTTTTCGGTAAAGGCATTTTTTAGCCCCTTGCTCATTTTATTTACCGCGAAAGATGTTGGCGTGTCGTTAAAATCTCCCGATATAATATAAGGGTATGGGCAACTTGCGGCATCGGCTTTTACTTTAAATACCTGGTCGGCGCGTTTTATAAAAGCCTTTTTTAGTTTAGCGCCAAGCCGCAAGGTTGATTGTACATCGGGGTTACCTTTTGAAGCTGTATCTAAGTATTTATAATCTTGCTGTTGGAAATTTATTGATTGCAAATGCACACTATATATTCTAAAAATACGATCCCCTTTTTTTATATCAAGATAAAGGCATTCGTTAGGAGTATAAGGTTTGGCAGTAAAAGGAACCAATCCTATGTTTATTATGGGGAACCTTGAAAAAATTGCCATGCCGATGGTTTCATCGTTATTGCCTTCGAAATTTTCTATATAACAATTATCAGATCCCATTATTTTCTTTATAGAATCGGTCATAGCATATTGACCTTTTTTGCGGGTATAATATTCCTGAAAGCCAATAATATCGGGTTGTTGCTCTGCAATTAAAGTTAGTATTTCATGTTTGGTCGGGATGTCTTTATTCGATCCGAATTTTTTAAAATTATGAACGTTATAGGTCATCACCCTGATGCTGCCGGGCGACTTAACATCACTATTACCTGTATGGAAGCCGATGTTTTTAGTTAATACCCCCCAACCGCAAAGTATACTGATAGTAGATAGCAGGAAAAACCATTTTTTCCGCAATATCCAATATAAAGCCAATAAAAAATTACCTAATAACAATACCGGGTAAGCCAACCCAAAGAATGCAATGATCCAGAATTTACGAGGGTCGGTAATAGGAGCGAGATAACTAATTAATAAGGCAAATAAAAAGGCATAGTTTACCCATAAAAATAGTCTATCGTATAAGGGTAGCTTTTTTTTTACCTTCATTTTTTGCTTGCGCGAAATAATATTTCCTTTTCCTGCTTGCTCAGGTTATCATAGCCCGTTTTCGAAATTTTATCCAGTATACGGTCAACCTCATCCTGGCGCGGAGTGACATTAACGCTTCGGTCCTGGTTGTTTGAAACCACTTTTAATTTTGATCTTTTCTTAAACAAGCCCCCAATGAAAGCTATCCAATCGCTGCCTTTTTGCAGTTGTTTAACATATACAAAACCAAATAAAGCACCGCCTATGTGCGCAATCTCGCCGCCCGCATTTGGGCCGGTAATACCTATAAAACCCATGGCCACATAAAATATAGCTATCCACCTTAATTGTATCGGGATTATACCAAACAACATTACTGTATAATAAGGCACAATGGTAGCCGCCGCCGCAATAACCGCCATTACACTGGCCGATGCACCTATTGCCGAACTGGTTAAAAGTGCACCGCTTTGCGTAAATGCCGGGAAAATATTATAGGCCGTTACATAAAAGAAAGCACCCGACAGTCCGCCTAACAGGTATAAGCCTACTATACGTTTATTGCCTAGAAATTCTTCAAATATTTGCCCTAACCAGTAAAGCCACAACATATTGAATAGAATATGCCATACATCTGCATGCATAAACATATAGGTAAGTGGTGTCCAGAAACGGGTAAGCAGTTTAGGTAGGTATGATGGAAGTGCTAAATATTCGTAGGTATAAGTTGCAATGTAACTTCGGTTAGTAAATAAGCCCTCTAATACAGCCGGAACGTTTATCAGCAAAAAAACGGCAACATTAATGGCTATCAGCAAATATAATTTACTGGCCGATTTGAATGTTTTATTGTATATATTTTGCCAAAACGTATTCATAGTATTCAACTATTTTTTTGACCCGGTTATTAACTGTACAGGTCGCGCGGGCCCTGCATGTGCCAAAGCTTTATTAATATGAAACCTAATAATGCACCACCAAGGTGTGCAAAATGGGCTACATTATCGCCGCCTATTTGGCCTATTCCCAAACCTAGCTCAACCAATACATAAACCGGTATAATGTATTTTGCTTTTACCGGAACAGGTATAAAAAATATCATTAATTCGGCGTTTGGGTAAAGCATACCAAAGCCAATTAATACACCAAATATGGCACCCGATGCACCAACCAGCGGCGCGTTATAAATATCAAATAACTTTTGCGCCTGTGCGCCACCGTATTGTAAATATGTTGACTGAAGGTCTGAATAAGGCATGGTAAAGCCGCCTGTTATGCCATGTACCTCAATTGCCTGTACAAGCATTTGAAAAGCTATGGCGCCAATACCGCATATAAAGTAAAAGTTAAAAAACCTTTTTGAACCCATTGTGTATTCCAGTATGGGGCCAAAAGAAAACAGGGCAAACATGTTAAAAATAATATGTTCCCAACCCCCATGCATAAACATGTAGGTAATAATTTGCCATGGCTTAAACTTAAATGAATCAAAGTAATAAATGGCAAAATGGGTAGTCCACCAGCCATCGGGACTAAAATGGTCAAACAGCCAAACAGGCAGGAAAAGAACTAAATTTATGATCAGCAGGTTTTTTACAACCGGTGGTAAATTTGCGAAAGGAGATTGCATACTAATAAAAAAATATTTAAGGGGTATTGTTTATTTCTCAAACCGTTCTAACAGTTCATTTAAGGTAAAGGTAGTAATTACGGGCTTACCATTTAAAGCCAAATTAGGCATTTGACACGCAAATAACTGATCTGTTAATAAATTCATTTCTTCCGATGACATTTTGGTGCCCGTTTTAATGGCACCGTTACGCGCCAGTGCCCTAGCCAAATTATCGCGCTTGTCCAATTTTAAAATGGCCTGGTTATTTTTAAAGCCCTCCAACAAATGTTCCAGTAATTCGTGTTCGCCAACATTGCTCAGTTCAGCGGGAATACCTTCAACCACTACGGTGTTTTTACCAAATTCGCGTATATCAAAACCTAATGCACGAATATCGGGCAATAGCTCTTTTAGCAATTCAAAATCGGCACTATTTAATGTAACAGATTGCGGAAAAAGGCTTTGCTGACTAACACCGGTATGATTATCCAGTTGTTGTAAAAAACGTTCATACAATACCCGTTCATGTGCCGCCTGCTGATTAATCAACATAAAGCCCGATTTAATTTGCGACATAATAAACCGGTTATGCACCTGGAAAAATTGGCGCTCGCTCGATTTGGTTACCTCCTGTTCATCAACCGAAATTATTTTTTCGGTATGAATTTCGTGCTGTACCGAAGGGTCTTTTTTGGCGATCTCATACAACGTATCCCAATTTTTAGGGATGGGTGAGGTACGGTCGCCGGTATTACGCAAGAAGGGTATTTCGCGCTCCGTTTTTTTATCAGTGAATGGATTAAAATCCGGATTAAAAGCAATAACCGGTGCAACTATTTGTTCAAAAGGTTTGGCAGTAATTAAATGTTCGATGCTGTTTTCCTGGTCGAAATCTAAACTTGGCGTAATATTGTACCTGCCTAACGAACGTTTTACCGCAGAACGAATAATGGCATATATAGCTTTTTCATCCTGGTATTTTATTTCGGTTTTAGTGGGATGTACGTTAATGTCAATTTTTGAAGGGTCAATATCTATAAAAAGCACGTATAGCGGGAACGTATCATCAGGCAACAACTCCTCAAATGCAGTTAATACGGCATGATTTAAATAGGCATCTTTTATAAAACGGTTGTTTACAAAAAAGAATTGCTCGCCACGTGTACGACGGGCAAACTCGGGCTTGCCTACAAAGCCGTGTAGTTTAATAATGGTGGTGTCTTCTTCAACAGGAACCAGTTTCTGGTTATAGTTATTGCCAAATAAATGAACTATTCGCTGTTTTAATGCCGATGACGGTAAATGATAAACCTCCTGCCCATCATGATGCAGTGTGAAAAATATTTGCGGATTGGCTAATGCCATCCGTTGAAACTCGTCAATAATATGACGCATCTCTACCGGGTTGCTTTTTAAAAAGTTGCGCCGCGCAGGGATATTATAAAACAGATTTTTAACGGATATGGATGTGCCCGTATTAGCAGAACAAGCTTCCTGGCTTATTACGTCAGAACCTTCAATTACGATACACGTACCCAACTCATCTTCATAACGGCGTGTTTTTAACTCAACCTGCGCAATAGCAGCAATGGAAGCCATGGCTTCGCCTCTAAAACCCATAGTACGAATGGCAAAAAGATCTTCAGCTTTTTTTATTTTTGATGTGGCATGGCGTTCAAAGCTCATACGGGCATCGGTAAGGCTCATGCCGCAGCCATTATCAATAACCTGTATCAATGATTTTCCGGCATCTTTAATAATTAGCTGAATTTTATCGGCCCCGGCATCTATCGCGTTCTCTATCAATTCTTTTACCGCCGATGCAGGGCGCTGTACCACCTCGCCCGCGGCGATCTGGTTGGCAACTGAATCTGGTAATAGCTGAATTATATCTGGCATTTATAAAAATTTCCCTTCTCCGCAAAGTGACGGATAGTTTAAGGATGCTAAATTAATTATTTGGATGGACAAGTTTGCGGTATGTTACAAACTATTGCGCTCAGACAGAATCAGCCAAAGGAACACATTGATTAATTGTATCATTAACACAACTTTATTACCTGATAATTGTATATGCTGATAAGGATAAATATATTTGGCATATACTCACAATACCTTTATGAAGAAACTATGGCCCGCGCTGCTGTTATTGGTAGCCGCTTGTAAGCAAAAAGAATATAATGCCGATATTTTGGTAAAAAACGCGGTGGTGTACACTGTTGATAGTAAATTTAGTGTAGCACAGGCATTTGTAATAAAAGGCGGTAAGATCATTTCTGTTGGCGATGACGATACCATAGAAAAAAAATACCTGGCCCACGAGGTTATTGATGCACAGGGCAAAGCGGTGTATCCTGGTTTTATTGATGCGCACACGCACTTTTACAGGTACGGGCTAACCTTGCAAGAGGTTAATTTAAAAGGAAGCAAAAGCTGGGACGAAATAGTGGACTCAGTAAAATCATACGCCTCTCGTACACCGGATGGCTGGATAATAGGAAACGGGTGGGATCAAAATAAGTGGGCGGTAAAGCAGTTTCCGAGCAAAGAAAAACTGGATAAGTTGTTCCCGGTTAGGCCGGTGATATTAACCCGTATTGACGGACATGCTATAATAGCCAACCAGGCCGCGCTTAACATTGCAGGTATAAAACCCGGGCAAATTATTGCCGGCGGCCAAATAGAAACGGTTAAAGGCAAACTCACCGGCATGCTGGTTGATAACGCTATGGGGCTTATCAAGCGTAAAATACCTGAACCTACCGAGCAGGTGGTTGACAACGCGTTTTTGGGCGCACAAAAAAATTGCTTCGCCGTTGGTTTAACTACTGTTGATGATTGCGGCCTGCCTTATACTATGGTAAATGTTATTGCCGAATTACAGCATAAAGGCTCGCTAAAAATGCGCATGTATGTAATGCTGGAAGACAAGGAAGAAAACTACGAATACTTGTTTAAGCGTGGTATTTATAAAACGCCCGGTTTGGATGTGCGGTCATTTAAAGTTTATGCCGATGGCGCGCTTGGATCAAGAGGGGCGTGTTTATTAAAACCGTATGCCGATAAAAAGAACTGGACCGGATTTTTGTTAAGCAGCAAGGAACATTTTGCACAGGTAGCCAAAATGATTGCCGACAAAGGCTTCCAGATGTGTACCCATGCTATTGGCGACTCGGCGAACCGGCTAATATTAAAAACCTATGCTACTGTACTAAAAGGGAAAAATGACCGTCGCTGGCGCATAGAACATTCGCAAATTGTGGCGCCCGAGGATATGAAATATTTTGGCGACTATAATATCATTCCATCGGTACAACCAACACATGCCACTTCGGATATGTATTGGGCCGCACAGCGTTTGGGCCCGCAACGGGTAAAAAATGCGTATACCTATAAAACTATGTTAGATCAAAACGGGTGGATGCCGTTAGGTACTGACTTCCCGGTTGAAAATATTAATCCGTTATATACCTTTTATGCAGCTGTTGAGCGTAAGGACCTGAAAGGCTTCCCGGCAGGTGGTTTCCAGCCTGAAAATGCACTTAGCCGCACCGAGGCTTTAAAAGGCATGACTATTTGGGCAGCTAAAGCTAATTTCGAGGAAAAAGAAAAAGGTAGTATTGAAGCAGGTAAATATGCCGATTTTGTAATCCTGGATAATGATATTATGAAAGTTAAAGGCGCTGCTTTGCCCAATGTGAAAGTGCTGAAGACTTACGTAAACGGAGAAAAAGTGTATGATAAGAAATAGGCTTGGCGGCATTCTGTTAATTTTATTGGCATTTACTTTATTACAATCGGCGTGCGCGCAATCGCCGGGAATGGAATATTTAAAGGAGAAACAAAAGGTTGAAAAATCAATTGTTTTACTTAATAACGATAAGTATTTGATTCCGCTGCGCGATTTGGAAAACCTGAAAATTGCCAGTGTGCATTTCTCCAATAAATACGCATCGGAGTTTGACAGCTTACTAAACAAATACGATAAGGTACAATCATTTAAAGGGAAAGAATACCTTCATAAAGGCCTCAATACGCTTGCCGACGAACTGAAATTATACAATACGGTTATTGTTCAGTTGAATGATGCCGATTTGAATAACCCGCAGATCATCAACTTTATTATTACAAACCAGGCGTTAAAAAACGTAGCTGTAGTTTTTAATGGGAGGGGTACAGGCCTTAAAAAACTGAACGACGTTACCGCGCCAATTACGTGGACAGACCAAACGACCCAGGTGGCCTGGTTATATAGTGCGCAGGCCATATTTGGCGGTGTGGCTATCACCAATAAATTAACGGGCAATCATGCGCCGCGCTATCAAAAAGATATGGGCTTTGTTACTGAGAAAACCCGCTTGGAATATAGCGTGCCGGAAGATGCAGGCATAGACGCGCGTAATTTAACAGAGATAGATAAGATAGCGCACGAGGCAATTGCGCAACACGCCACACCCGGATGCGTGGTGCTGGTTGCAAAGAATGGCAAGGTGATTTTTAATAAAGCTTACGGATACCATACTTATAACAAGTCGACTCCGGATAGGCTTGACGATATTTTCGATTTGGCATCAATGACCAAAATATCGGCAACTACAATGGAAACCATGCAACTGGTTGATCAGGGGAAATTAAATATTGAGCTACCGCTTAGCACTTATCTGCCCATCACAAAAGGTACTAATAAAAGCGACCTGACGATCCGAGAAATATTAGAACACCAGGCGGGGTTGATACCTGATATACCCACGTTTGAAGTAGTAAAACCGGCTGATCATAGTGTAGATTCGTCAGCTATTTATCCGACAAAGGTGAATGAGAATTATTACTTACGGAAGGATTATTTTAAAGATGTGATGTGGCCCAAAATGCTTAATTCACCGTTAAGATCAAGGGGGCAATATGTTTACAGCGATTTGAGCATGGTTTTTATGCAGCAAGTGGTAGAAACACTTACAGCGATGCCCGAGAACGAATACCTGCAAAAAAACTTATATACACCTTTAGGAATGCAAACGGCCGGTTTTTTACCGCTTTACCGGTTTCCGGCAAGCCGCATAATTCCAACAGAAGATGATCGTGATTACCGTCATGCCCTATTGGATGGTTATGTACATGACCCTACTGCCGCGTTAATGGGTGGAGTTGCAGGCCACGCGGGTTTATTTGCCAGCGCTAATGATGTAGCTATACTGTTCCAGATGATGCTTAACCGCGGCATGTATGGTGGAGTTCAATATATAAAAGCCGAAACAGTAGATCAGTTTACCGCCAAACAATCAGATGTAAGCCGCCGTGGATTAGGTTTTGACCGTTGGGATCCTATCCTCAGCAATAATTACCCATCTAAACTGGCATCCCCACAAACTTTTGGGCATACCGGCTTTACCGGTACTTGTGTATGGGTTGATCCGCGGGATAACCTGGTATATGTGTTTTTATCAAACCGGGTAAATCCAAACGTAGGCAGCAAATTATCAAGCCTTAATATACGCCCACGCATACAGGATGCCGTTTATGCGGCTATTCAAAAGGGTTTGTAATATTTCGGATATTCGATTTGAGTACGACATTCTATTGGTAAATTACACGTGCTTAACAATATCACAATGAAATTTAAAGTTGTTTTTCTTTTGGCAATAATATGGTTTGTAGTTGGCGCGTGCAAAAAAAGCGTTAACGTTACGACTGTAATTAACCCTACTACCCCTCCCCCTACAACGGGTAAGCCCGATACAGATGTGTACATTTCAGGAAGCGCTGCGAATGTTCAAAACTTGGGAGCTTATTGGAAAAATAACACACTCACACTACTTTCGCGAAAATTTACTACAACTGCTGTGGCAACACAAGGAACAGATGTGTATTTAGTCGGACATTATACATCAACTACAGGTGGAGAGGTAGCAGGTTACTGGAAAAATGGTTCACTTATAAAACTATCCGATAGTTCGCTATACTACTACGCCACAGGTATTGCTATTCAAGGAAGTGATGTTTACGTATGTGGTTTCGTTTCATCTAATTTTGGAACCGGTACAAAAGCCATGTATTGGAAAAATGGCGTTTCGATAAACTTGACATTACCTACCGGCCATGGTACTCCAACTGTTCAAACGGGATCAATTACAGTGCAGGGAGGTGATGTATATGTCGCCGGAACTGTTACTCTTCCTTCATACACAGCTGTTTACTGGAAAAATGGTTCGCCGGTGACGCTTCCATCTACGAATGATTATGGGCAGGCTATTGCAATTGCAATAAACGGTACAGATGTATATGTTGCAGGGAATACATCATCATCTTCTAATCCTAATATCAGTATATCTAATACCGCAACTTATTGGAAAAACGGAGTAGTGACTCAATTGGCCTCTAACGGCTCCGATGCCCTTTCAATTGCTATCCAAAATAACGATGTGTATATAGCTGGAGATACTTATAACAATACAATTCATGGCTCGCAGGCTACGTATTGGAAAAATGGCATTGCTACTGTCCTTCCGGGCGGGTCACTGTATTGGCAAGCAATGGGCATTGCTACTAATGGGACAGATGTTCATATTGTAGGTACAAGCGGCGATTTAGGCGCCGTTTATTGGAAAAATAATAAACTTACTCAGCTTACTTCTACCCGTTCATCTGGTGCTAGCGGAATTTCTATAGCGATACATTAAAATATGGTGGCTCGGTACGCGCGGAGTGTTGCAACTGTAACTAGCTGGTTGTATTCAAGATGTATTTTTGCCCGCTTAATAAAGCTGTAGTACTATCTATTTGCAAACTAATTGTTATGCCTAACACATCGCACGCTAATTGGTAACGATGCATTAGGTCATTACCTCCGCATAAATAAACCGGGTGGTTATAATTTAAAAGACTCTTTAGTTCATTGCCTATTACCAAGCCGCTTAAATAATGCCAGTTACTATCTTTTGGCATATTTTTCAAAACCGTATTTGTTCTCACTCTGAAGGCGGTTTGTAACAGATCACCTGCCATGCTATCTGTCACGCCGTTTTTAAACTCATCGGTATTAAAAGTATCATTCTTTTGTATTGATGCCGATAATATACTCTGGGTTGATAGCAAGTCGAAAAACTCGCCGGTCATATAGGTTTTAAAATCGATTATTTGCCTGTTTTTTATAATAACATGCTTTGAATGGGTACCCGGAAAAACCACTAAAATTTCTTCGGCATCATCTGCAAAAAATGAGCAACCTATAACCTGCGTTTCTTCGCCCCGCATAATATTATCGGCAGTTTTAATACCCGAAATAATGATCAATTCATTATCGCAGCCATCAATAAATAATCTCTTGATAAGTAAATCCGAACCATCAAGCGCTACGGGTACCTCTTTATAAGGTATATCTATCATCCCAATTGCTGACGATATCATACCCGAAATAATTACCGGTATACCGGCAAAGCTGTTATTAAGCCGTTTACTTAAATTTTTAATTTTGGTTGCTATGATTGCACCGTAAAATGTCTGGCGAGTATTGGCGTCGGATCCTTCTTCAAGCCAATGCCTGTGTGTTTTGGCTACGCCGTTATCGTTTTTTTCTTCGGCAATAACGGTTAAAGTTTCACGGTCGATCAGACGAAGCCTGAACGTTGATGTACCCCAATCGCAGCTTAGAAATTTATCCATTGGTGATCTGTTAATGGGTTGCTATTGCCTGTACGTATTTCTTTGCAGTTTCTGTTAACTGGTTTAGATATTCGGGGGTAACTGCCTGGCTTGATTTTACCAGCGAACTACCTATACCAAAGCCAATGGCACCTGCATTTTGGTATTGCTTAATATTATCCAGGTTAACACCGCCGGTTGGCAACAGTGGAATATGTGGTAGCGGTGCTAAAATGTTTCGGATATAGTCGGGCGATGTGGCCGGGAAAACTTTTATCAAATCGGCACCGTGTTTAAATGCGTATACAATTTCAGTAGGTGTGTAGGCACCCGGTATGACTACGGCTCCGTTGTTTTTGGCTGCTTTTATTACATCAACATCAACGATTGGCGATAGGATAAATTTTGCACCTGCTGCAATGGCGTCTTTTGCAGTTGCGGCATCTAAAACGGTACCTGCGCCAATCAACATCTTATCGCCCATAACATTTGATAGTTCTGCAATTACCGACAATGGATTTGTTGAGTTCATAGTAACTTCAATGAGCCTTATGCCGCCTGTGTATAACGCTTCTGCAATGCTTAAAACATCAACAGGGTTGGCGCCACGAAGTATAGCGATAATTTTATGTTCGGATATTTTATTCAGTGTTGACATTGGTTTACAATAATAAGCATTTCAGTAGCTGAATTATATTTTAATGACTTGTACCAGGGAAAAAATCAGGTAATCTGCATCCAAAAGAAATTACATCCGCTTAACAATATTCACATAAATTGCTGCTAAACTTGCATAAATAAATTCATCTGCATAATAGCCGTCCAAATTATAAAATGAAAATAGGAATAGTTTGTTATCCAACCTTTGGCGGTAGCGGGGTTGTTGCCACCGAGTTAGGTAAGGCGCTTGCCGATAACGGCCACCAGGTTCATTTTATAACGTACAATCAACCGGCCCGGCTGGATTTCTTTTCTGAGAACTTATTCTACCACGAAGTTTCTGTTTCTAAATATCCATTGTTTGACTATCCGCCTTATGAGTTGGCGCTGGCAAGTCGTTTGGTTGATGTGGTGCGATTTGAAAAGCTGGATATTTTGCATGTTCATTATGCTATTCCGCACGCATCTGCCGCCTTTATGGCGAAGCAGATATTAATGACCTACGGTATTTATATACCGGTAGTTACCACCTTGCACGGTACAGATATAACGTTGGTTGGTAAAGACAGGACATACAAACCCGTTGTTACTTTCTCTATCAATAAATCAGACGGTGTTACTGCCGTATCTGAGCATTTGAAACGTGATACTTATGAGTTTTTTGAAATTGAGAATGATATTAAGGTTATTCCCAATTTTATTGACCTTACCCGGTTTAGCTTAAAAGCAAAAGATCATTTCAAAAAGGCAATAGCTCCGGAAGGTGAAAAGATATTGATACATACCTCCAACTTCCGCAAGGTAAAACGTACGGAAGATGTGGTAAAAATATTTGCCAAAGTGCGCGAAAAAATACCATCAAAACTATTAATGGTGGGCGACGGTGGCGAACGTGCCGATTGCGAACAATTATGCCGTGATTTGGGTGTTGGCGACGACGTGCGCTTTTTGGGCAAGCAGGATGCTATTGAAGAAATATTATCAGTATCTGATTTGTTCCTGATGCCGTCACAATCAGAAAGTTTTGGTTTGGCTGCGTTGGAAGCGATGGCCTGCAAAGTGCCGGTTATCAGTTCGAACGCGGGTGGACTACCCGAATTAAATATTGATGGCGTAACCGGGTTTTTAAAAGACGTAGGCGATATTAAAGGTATGGCCGAAAAGTCTATCTATATTTTAGAGGACGAAGCACGTTTAGCAACCTTTAAAGAAAATGCCCTTGCCCGCGCAAAAGAATTTGACCTGGCTAAAATACTTCCGCAATACGAAAACTATTACGTGGAAGTGATTGAAAAAGCCAAAGCCAGCGCGATATAGCCCCGACTCTTTATTGACTATCACTTTTTAGTATCTTCCACCGGTACCATTTTCAAACAAACCGGCATGCTTATATTGCTGATACCGCTGGCTATGGTTAATTTACCGGTGTTTGGGTCTATTTTATAAATAACAATATTATTGCTGTCCTGGTAAGCAACCAGCAAAAAGCGGCCGCTTGGGTCTATTACAAAATTGCGTGGTGTTTTACCCTGGGTACTGTAACGCTCAACAAAAGTAAGCTGCCCGTTTTCCTGGTTTATGCTATAAGCTACAACCTCGTTCGCGTTGCCGCGGTTGGTGGCATATAAAAAATGTCCGTCTGGCGATATATGAATATCAGCAGCGCCAACCGCACCTTTATAGCCTTCGGCTACCATACTTACGGTTTGTAATGGTTTTAGTTTTGGTCCGTCAACACTATAAGCAGTAATTTCTGCCCCCATTTCCTGTATCAGATACAAGTATTTTCCATTAGCCGAAAAATCAAAATGGCGTGGGCCGTTGCCAGGTTTCACTTCAACAAATGCAGGTGTCGCAGGGGTTAACGGTGGTATTTTAGAATCGTGATAACGATAAATGTTCAGCTTGTCGGTTCCCAGGTCAGCATAAAAAAAGTACTTTTCATCAGGCGATAACCAGCCCGAGTGTACATGCGGGCCTTCCTGGCGGCCTTTATTTACGCCATGGCCTTCATCCTTTATAGTTTGACTAATTGGGTTCAATGAACCATCTTTATTAATAGGTAGCACGGTTAAGGTGCCGTTGCCGTAATTAGCAGCAAACGCATTTTTCATATCTTTATCTATAGCCACATACGCCGGGCCACCACCCGCGGGCTGACTATTTATAAGCGTTAATTTACCCGATGCTGCATCAAACTTAAAAGCACTTAATGAGCCGCCTACATCATTTTCATTAGCCGAGTAAACAAACTTATTATTGGCCGATACACATAAATAGGCCGGATTATCTATCCCTTCAATTTCACTTAAATAGGCTGTTTTACCGGTTTCTGCATAAAAACGGTATACATATAAACCCTTACTGGTGCCTTTGGTATAGGTGCCAACAATCAAATCATAGGTTTTTGGGAGCTTTGCCTGTGCGAAACCTGCAACTGGTAATGCAAGTGATATAAATAACAGCAGTTTTTTCATGAGATAAATGCACGTTTTATTGAAAACGCAAGTTAACAAAAAACGCCCTCTGTTGCAGGACGTTTTTTGTTATTTTATCAAATGTTTTAGCTGTATAATTTCTTTTTCTTCTAAAAAGCGCCAGCGGCCGCGTGGCAGATCTTTTTTGGTAAGGCCTGCATAAACAACCCTGTCAAGTTTTACTACTTCATACCCCAAATGCTCAAATATACGGCGTACAACGCGGTTCTTTCCACTGTGTATCTGTATACCTATTTCGCGTTTTGAAGCACCTGCAACATACGATACAGAATCGGGCTTAATTAAACCGTCTTCAAGCTCCAAACCGAATTGTATTTTGTTCAGATCACCTTGTGCTAAACTTTTGCTTAGTTCAACCTGGTATAATTTAGTGATCTGGCTGCGCGGGTGCGAAAGTTTATCAGCCAGGTCGCCATCGTTGGTCATCAACAATAAACCAGTTGTATTACGGTCAAGGCGGCCAACAGGGTAAATGCGCTCACGACTGGCTTTTTCAACCAGGTGCATTACCGTACGGCGTTCCTGCGGATCGTCGGTTGTAGTGATATAGTCTTTTGGTTTATTCAATATAACATAAACCATTTTTTCGCGCTTTAAGGTTTCGCCATTGTAGCGTATCTCATCCTTCATTGGGTTAACCTTAGCGCCTAATTCGGCAACTACTTCGCCATTTACGGTAACAACGCCTGCCTGTATCAGCTCATCGGCCTTACGGCGAGAGCAAATGCCTGCATTGGCTATATAACGGTTAAGCCTTATCAGGCCGTCATCTTTTGTCGACGGCTTTTTGGGGCGCATGGTTTTTGCAGGAGCTTCGTTGTCTTTGGCTGATTTGTCGAAAGATTTACGGAACGGCTTTTCTTTAAAATCGCCTTCGCGTTTTTTAAAGCCGGTGCCGGTTGCCGGTCTGCTAAATTTCTTTTCGCCAAATTTTTCTGATGACCCGGTAGATGAAGACTTCCTCTCTTTTGACGGATCATTGCTGAAACTTTTAGGCGGGCGGCTGCTTGTAGGTTTTTCTGAATAAGCCCTACCCTTTGGAACAAAGTCTTTTTTATCTTCGGATGAACGGCTGCCAAAACTTTTTGCGGGGCGGTCATCACCCGTTACTCTGCCCGAGTAGGGTTTATTTCGTGGAGTAAAGCTTTTTCTTTCGCCTGATGATTCGCCATCAGATGGTCGGCCCGAATATGGCCTTTTGGGTGCGAAACTTTTTTTATCACCGCCGCTAAAGCTGCTTTTTGCGCGGTCGTCGCTGCCTGAACGATTGTAAGGTTTGCTATCTGATGAAAAAGATTTCTTTTCGCCGGACCTTTCAGAGCTATATTTTTTTGTGCGGTCGTCACCGCCTGAACGATTATAGGGTTTGTTATCTGATGAAAACGATTTTTTCTCGCCCGATCTTTCAGTGCTATATTTTTTTGCCGGGCCACTGCCGGTTCTTTCTGTGCCTGGTGAAGATCTTCCGCGGGATGACGAGGATGTTTTTTTAGCACTATCACCGCCTTTTGAAGGCCTGCCTGATGATCTGCCGGACTGTTCGCCGCGGCCATTTGCTGGTTTATTAAATGCCATAGTTTTCAATTTGCGCTTTCGCAGCGTGAGCCACAAAGATACGGTTTTTTGATAGTTTTTGAGCCGTTTTGACAACTTTTTAAATCGGTTCAAAAACGTGGTTTAAACCACTTTAAACGCCGATTTTTAAACTATTTTAAAAAACTTAAAACACTAAGGGTATAGTAAGTGTTTGATAATCTGCTTAATATAACTTACCTTTGCAAAGCATTTTACATGATGTACATTAAATTAATAAAAAATAAATGATTAAAAGACACTTAATTACGTGCTCCGTAATACTGGTGATGGCAGTCATTTTTAAGCTTACAGTTTGCAGCACAACGATTACCGCGCCGACAGTAAAAAGCACAAAAAACCCGAAATTTATTTACGTAAATAACGATGCCACGGCCTTTAATTTTGCCGATGAAGCACTGCCGGTTAACAACGCCGAAGTGAGCCGAAAAATGCGGATCGCATTGAAACATGATGATTACAGTAATGTTCAATCAAATATTTTGCATATTAAAGCGGAAAGGTTGTTCCCTGTTATTGTGCCTATTTTAAAACTATACGGCATACCTGATGATTTTAAATACCTGCCACTGGTTGAGTCGGGCTTAAATGAAGGCACCTCATTAAAAGGAGCTGCCGGTTTATGGCAATTTATGCCGGGCACCGCCCGTACTTATGGCTTAAAGGTTAATAAGGGTGTTGATGAACGCAAAAATGTGCGTAAATCAACCATTGCAGCCTGCAAGTACATTAAAGAGCTATATGGCGAATTTCATAGCTGGACATTAACTGCCGCTGCTTACAACAATGGTTCTATTAAATTAGCAAAGGCAATGAACCAGCAAAGCGAGGTAAATTACTTCCGCATGCACTTGAACCGAGAAACCGGGAATTATATTTACGCCATACTGGCTATGAAAGAGATTATTGCCAACCCGGGCAAGTATGGGTATCAGTACGTTTACAGTTACGTACCCAACAAATTATTAGCGTATAATTAATACATAAAATTTTACGGAGCACTTACATGCCCTGTTTACCCGGATGGTAAACAGGGCTTTTTTTTGCTTATCTTTGCAAAAATTTTTAGCATTGTATAGCTATATTATATCGGCATAAAAAATATGAGTACAAAAATTCCAGATCTGGGCGAGCAAAGTGATGTAGAGGTTTATGGTGCCCGGGTACATAATTTAAAAAACATTGATGTTTCTTTTCCGCGTAATAAACTAGTTGTAATTACCGGGTTAAGCGGCAGTGGTAAATCGTCATTGGCCTTTGACACGATATATGCCGAGGGGCAGCGCCGTTACATGGAAACATTTTCGGCTTATTCGCGCCAGTTTATGGGTGGCATGGAAAGGCCCGACGTGGATAAAGTATCGGGCCTTAGCCCGGTTATCGCTATTGAGCAAAAAACTACCAGTAAAAACCCGCGTTCAACCGTTGGTACCATTACCGAGATATATGATTTTATGCGTTTGCTTTTTGCGCGTACCGGCGAGGCTTACTCGTATGTAAGCGGCGAGAAGATGGAACGCATGAGTGAAGACCAGATACTGAAAACCATAGCTGAAAAATTTGACGGACAGCCGGTAAATATTTTGGCGCCGGTGGTAAAAGCCAGGAAGGGCCATTACCGCGAGTTATTTGAGCAAATACGCAAACAAGGCTATTTAAAGGTTTGGATAGACGGTGCCATTGCCGACGTTGAACCTAAAATGCAGGTCGATCGTTATAAAATACATGATATTGATATTGTTGTTGACCGCTTAATTGTAAGTGAAAAGGACAGCAAGCGTTTGTATACTTCTATACAAGCGGCATTAAAGATAGCCAAAGGCATTATCCGCATTGGCGATAAAGATAATAATGTAGCCTATTACAGTAAGTATTTGATGGACCCAATTTCAGGTATATCATACGACGAGCCGCAGCCAAATACCTTTTCGTTCAACTCGCCTTATGGTGCTTGTGAAAAATGTAATGGTTTAGGTTATATTTTTGAGATAGATGAAGCATCTGTAATACCAAATCCTAAATTGAGTATTATGGATGGCGGGCTTGCACCATTGGGCGAGTACCGTGAAACGTGGATATTCCAGGTATTAAAATCGCTGGCAAAAAAATACGAGTTCTCGCTTTCTACACCTATCGGCAAATTGGAAAGAGAAAAGCTGGATATTATCTTGAACGGTAGCAACGAAATGATAACCGTTGCCGTTGAGTACAACAAATGGAACGTGCAAAGCTACCAGATAAGCTTTGATGGTATTATCCGTATGCTGGAAGAGCAGCAGGAGCGCCGAGGCGAAGAAGGTATGGACGATATGGAAAACTATCGTGTGTTGCGTACCTGCCCGGTTTGTGATGGCGCAAGGTTAAAAAAGGAGTCGCTGCATTTTAAGGTTGACGGAAAAAATATTTTTGAGCTGGCTTGTATGGATATTAATACCTTGCAGGATTGGTTTGATAATTTGGAAAAACGGCTTACCGACCGTCAGAACGTAATCGCCAAAGAAATTTTAAAAGAGATACGTGCCCGCATTGTTTTTTTGATGGATGTGGGTTTAAGCTATTTAACGCTCGATCGTACTGCTAAAACACTATCGGGAGGAGAAGCGCAACGCATACGTTTGGCAACGCAGATAGGCTCGCAATTAATGAACGTAATGTACATTCTTGATGAGCCAAGCATTGGCTTACATCAACGCGACAATGAAAGGCTAATAACCGCCTTGAAAAATCTGCGCGACCTGGGCAATACCGTTTTAGTGGTAGAGCATGATAAAGATATGATATTGGAAGCCGACCACGTAATTGATATGGGCCCGGCTGCCGGCGTACATGGCGGCGAAATAGTAGCACAAGGCACACCAAAAGAATTAATGAGCCAGCATACGCTTACCACATCATACATTAATGGTGAACGTGAGATAGCCATCCCCAAAAAGAGGAGAGAAGGGAATGGCAAAACTGTAAAATTGAAAAATGCTACCGGGCATAACCTAAAAAATGTATCAGTCGAGTTTCCTTTAGGTAAGTTGATAGGTATTACAGGTGTATCGGGCAGTGGGAAATCAAGTTTGATAACAGAAACGTTATACCCTATTTTAAATCACCATTTCTTCAGGGCCAAAAAGCAACCTTTGCCTTATGGTAAAATTGAAGGGCTGGAGCATATTGATAAAGTAATTGAGATAGATCAAACACCAATTGGCCGTACGCCACGCTCAAACCCGGCAACTTATACAGGCGTATTTTCTGATATACGTAACCTGTTTGTGCAATTGCCCGAATCGCGGATACGCGGATATAAACCGGGGCGGTTTTCATTTAACGTAAAAGGTGGCCGCTGCGAAACTTGTAAAGGCGCGGGCCTGCGGGTTATTGAAATGAACTTTTTACCCGATGTGCAGGTGCCTTGCGAAGAATGTGGCGGCAGACGTTATAATCGTGAAACATTGGAAGTGCGTTACCGTGGCAAATCCATCAATGATGTGCTGGATATGAGCATAGAGGATGCAGTGCCGTTTTTTGAGAACATGCCGGCTATCTATCGTAAGGTAAAAACTTTATTTGATGTAGGTTTAGGTTATATCCGTTTGGGACAGGCATCAACAACCCTATCGGGTGGCGAGGCGCAACGCGTTAAACTGTCTACCGAGCTTTCAAAAAAAGATACCGGTAACACTTTTTATATTTTAGATGAGCCTACAACCGGCCTGCATTTTGAAGACATTAATGTACTGTTAGGAGTACTTTATCAATTGGTTGATAAAGGCAATACCGTGCTGGTAATTGAACATAACCTTGACGTTATTAAAGTGGTTGACCACGTAATAGACCTGGGCCCCGAAGGCGGAAGCGGTGGCGGGAACATCCTTTTTAGTGGCACACCTGAAGGGTTATGCAAAGTAAAAGAAAGCTTTACAGGGGTGTTTTTGAAGAGAGAAATGGGGTTGTAAAGATGTTTATATTTGAATAAAAATTTATTTATGCATAGGGGTGTTTTTCGCTTAGCTATTTTATGCATTCTTACTGGTGCTCTTCTTAATCAGTACAGTTGTAAACATGCAAACCACCAACTGAAAGAAGTTAAAAACTTCACTCAGTTTATTCATGATACAGCCCAGGAAAATAATTACAAGCCGCTTATATTGCACAATCCACAAACCTTCGAAACTTGCAATGTTTATAAAGAAGCTGATACTTCTTCACAAATTTTGGAGGTTTTAAAGCCTTTTACTTCATTTAAAGAGGCAAACGGCGTTGAAATAGCGATGCCCGATACTATTCGCGCATTTGGCGATATCCCCGAACAATATAGTACCTACACGGTAGTTTGGGCCGAAGTAGTTACGCTTAATGGGATAAAGGGCTATGTGAAACCCGATAAACTTGCGCTTTGGACATATGAAAACTCGAATCTTCATGTAAGGTATTTAATAGGCGATCATAGTGTGGGCAAAAAACGTGACTGGATGACGAGATTTGCTAAGCTGGATCCATCAACAAATAAAATAATTTCGCAGGTAGAGCGTCCTGCCAGTAGTTCGGAGTTTGAGCGATACGTAAATGAGATAAAGAACTTGCCTTTAAGAAATGTACGATATGCTTTGCGGCTATACTCGCATGGTGATTTTTGCGGAGGTGGTAATGAAAGTGATATCATGATAGATACCCCTGATGGGCTAAGTTTTTTGCCTGTAGTTTACAACTTTAATGATGATAGCGGGGGGATAAATAGTGATGCCGAATTTATTCCGTCAATTAACCGGTATGGCGCTTTAAAGCTATATGCCGATGGAGACCCTGGCGACAAACAGCATCCTTCAACTTCAATAACTTACCCTAAAGACCTAAAGGTGCCGATAAAGGATCTGATTGTTGAACAAACCGAATCCGGATCTTTAGAAACAGATAAAAACGGAGAAATAGTTACAGATAAAAAAGGGAATGAGATTATAGCCAACCTGGAGCGGGCTACCATTTATTATCGATGGGATGGACATCATGCTGTGAAGCTATCAGAGAAGAAAGTAAAAGTTAAATAAGCTTATTGAGTTTTATTTAAGTTATCTCAGCCCCCGGCTTTTTCCATTGTGTTAGCAACCCACGCAAACAAAATCAACGTAATGATGTATGTAATTAATCACATAAATCATCATGAAAAAACTTTTCTTATTTATCACACTTACTCTGGTTACAGCGTTTGCTTTTAGTCAAACAAAAAAAGTTCAACCGGCAGCCAGTTCAATGGCGTGCTGCGCTAAATCTGCAACACAACAGTTTGCCATGCTTACCTCAAACAAAAAGTTTGTAATGTCGCACGCGCTGCCAAAACCTTTCCATTTTCAAAGCAGTATTGGTAAGCCGGTTACTTATAAAACTTCCGACGGTAAAGAATCAACGGCTTATGAGCTAAAGGCTAAAAAACCAACCAATAACTATTTAATTGTAGTGCATGAATACTGGGGGCTGAACGATTATATCAAAAAGGAATCGGAAAGATTGTATAACGATATAGGCGATGTAAATGTAATTGCCATTGACTTATACGATGGTAAAGTAGCCACCACGCAACAAGATGCCGGTAAGTATATGCAGGCCGTAAAAGATGATCGGGCACAAGCTATCATAAAAGGTGCTATAGCCTATGCCGGACCAAAAGCCCGTATTGCTACCATCGGCTGGTGCTTTGGAGGCGGATGGAGTTTGCAAGCCAGTTTACTGGCAGGTAAACAAGATGTAGCCTGCGTAATGTATTATGGCATGCCCGAGCAAAGTGTAGATAAGTTAAAAACGCTTAATGCTGATGTTTTGGGCAATTTTGCCAATAAAGACCAATGGATAAATACCAAGGTTGTGTCAAAATTCGAGGCTGATATGAAAGCAGCAGGTAAAAAATTATACCTGCACCAATATGATGCCGACCATGCTTTTGCTAACCCAAGTAGTCCGAATGCTGATAATGAGGCCGCTAAAAAGGCTTATGCTTATACTATTGAATATTTGAAGCCACGGTTAAAGTAATAAGAATAATATATTAAGCCGGGCAAGTCATTAGCATGCCCGGCTTTTTTGTAACATTGCAAAAATATTTATCATTTGACTGCCTCCAATAAAAAACTGCTATCACTTTTAATTAAAGCCACTATACTGGTTTTAACCTATGTGTTTATATATCACCAGTTTTTAAAAAAAGGAAAAGATATCCAGGAATTTAAAAATCTGATGCAGGCCATTGGTTCGGGGCAGGTAATGTTTGTAATGTCGCTGGTATTTGGGTTAATGTTGATTAACTGGCTGTTAGAAGCGCTAAAATGGCAATATCTTATACGTAACCTTGAGCCTGTCACCTTTTGGAAGGCAATTGAATGTGTTTTTTGCGGGTTAACATGGGCCATATTTACACCCAACCGCTTAGGCGAGTATGGCGGACGTGTAATGTTTTTGTCTCCACGTAAACGTGTTTATGGAGTTTTCGCTATGGCAGTTGGTTCATTTGGGCAAAACGTTATTACAAACGTGCTGGGCTCTATTGCTATAATGTGGTTTACAGTAACCTTTTTGCATTTAAAGCTTTGGATAACAGCAATTATCTACCTGCTGGGTGTTTTAAACATTACTGTATTTTTGGTATGCTTTTTTAACATCAAATGGCTGGTATGGCTGCTAAATAAAATATCATTCCTTAAAAAATATCATCGTTTTTTTGAAATAATAGGCAAATACAAATTTGACGAGCTGCACCGGATAATACTTTTTTGCCTGGCGCGTTTCTTTGCTTTTTCGTGCCAATATTATATTCTTATCAATCTGTTTATACCGCAAATACCATTGTATGAAATATTGTTACTAACCTTTATTGTATTCTTTATACAATCGGCACTACCTTCGCTTGATTTAGTTGATGTTGCGGTACGCAGTGTAACTGCTGCTACTATATTTGCCTATGTAACTAATCAAACGGTAGCGGTAATTGCAGTTTTTAGCGCTATTTGGTTAATAAACCTGATTATTCCTGCTATTTTAGGTACCGTATTTAATTTAAAACTCAACTTCTTTGATCGTAATTCATAGCATCATCTCGCTGGCATTAACAGGTTTATACCTGCTGATATTGATATACCTGATTAAAGGTTGGGCAAGCTTAAAGCGACCGAAAGAAAATTCAACACTGCCCACCACTACCAGGGTAACCATACTAATAGCCGCTCGCAACGAAGCCGAACGAATACGCTATACCATAGAAGATATTTTAGCACAGGACTATCCGAAACACCTTACAGAAATAATAATTGTAGACGATCATTCGGATGATGATACAGCAGATATTATTTTAAGCTATGCCGATCGTGGCGTTAAGCTGATCACGTTACGGGAAGATAAGCCGCTCAATTCCTACAAAAAAAAGGCAATTAGTAGGGCCATTGACCAATCATCGGGCGATTTGATGGTAGCTACCGATGCTGATTGCCGGATGGGGGCAAAATGGCTATCATCAATTGTAAATTACTACGAAGCCGAAGACCTGGTAATGATCTCGTCGCCGGTGACTTATTTTGAAGAGCGCTCTTTATTTGAACGTATGCAAACTTTAGAGTTTGACTACCTTATCGGTATGGGCGCATCCTATATAGGTAATAACAATGCGTCAACCTGCAACGGTGCTAACCTGGCTTACCGTAAGGATATATTTTACGCAGTAGGCGGATTTAAAGGAATTGATGATCTTGCATCGGGCGATGACGAATTGTTACTTCAAAAAGTAGCAGAACAATACCCCGGCAAAATAGGTTTCCTAAAAAAACACGAAGCTATTGTTTATACCCATGCCAAACATACCCTGCAGGAATTTTTACAACAACGTCGCCGATGGGCATCCAAATCAACAAAATATAAAGACAAAAGGATTGTTGCCGTGGTTGTGGGAATATGGTTGTTTAATTTATCGTTATTTATAAATATAGGTTTAGGGTTTTATGATCCTTATTTCTTTAAGTTGTTTTTGGCCCAGTTTTTACTGAAATTTATATTTGAACTGGCATACCTTTTCCCTATAACTTTGTTTTTTTAAACGCCCCGCATTGATCTGGCTGCTCACCTTAATTTCACCTATTCATTGTATTTACTTTGTATATGTAGGCTTAATGGGGAATACCCGAAAATATGATTGGAAAGGCAGAACAGTAAAATAGCAATAACCGCAAATAAAAATTACTTTATTTATTTCATTACATTTATCATCGAATAAACCATTTGAGAATATACCTTTAGGGAATCACAATTAAAGATATATTTTTTATTTTTATGCTGTTTCGAGGCTACCGATGCAAAATATAGACCCAACTTCAGGCGAAGACGAGTTAATCAGGCTGCTGTTAAAAAGGCAGTCCGAATTAAACTCCCTATTGGAGATCACCAGGGCTATCAATAAGAATACCTCGACCCCAGGGCTTATCCAAATGTTGGAGGTAATAATGCAAAATTACCTGCATGTAGGTAAATTTCGGTTTTTACTAAAAAAGGATGGCGGTTATAGCCTTATAGCCAAATATGGCGGCGATAATGAATCGGCGGGTGTTTTACATCGTGCCTGTTCAAAGTTAAATAAGATCAAATGGCCTGAGTCGATTGCGAGCCATCAGGATCCGGTGCTAAAACAGTTCGCTTACTTTATTCCAATTTACCATAAAACCAAGGCCCTTGCATTTGTGCTGATTGGCGATCTCAACACATCGGCAGAAATGATTGGCAATGACCTTGCCTTTATACAAACGCTGGTAAATGCCATTGTTGTGGCGCTTGAAAATAAAAAGCTGTTTCGCGAGCGGCTACTTTCCGAACGTTTTCAACGCGAAATGGAGTTGGCCGTTGAGGTACAAAATATGCTGATACCGTTAGGGTCGCATAAAGAAACAGCGGTGGAAATAGGCGCTAAATACTTACCGCATCAAAACATTGGCGGTGATTATTATGATTTTATCCGTTTGAATGACCATGAATTTTTATGGTGCATAGCTGATGTGTCGGGTAAAGGAATGTCGGCGGCGCTGTTGATGGCAAATTTCCAGGCCAGTTTGCACGCATGGTCAGCAGTGGAAGATGACCTGACCAATATTATTGACCGATTAAACCAAAAAGTGGTAAGCAATACCAAAGGTGAGCGGTTTATAACTCTGTTTTTGGCTAAATACAACGAGCGTACACGTAAGTTAAATTATGTAAATGCCGGCCATAACGCCACTATTTTGTTTTGCGACGGCACAGCCATCCCACTAAAACTAGGTACTACAATGATTGGCGTTTTTGATGAACTGCCATTTTTAAATGAAGGCGAAATAGATATTGAACCCGGCAGCCTGGTTGTTAATTATACAGATGGCTTGCTTGATGTTGAACCCAGCGGGAACAAAATATGGGATGAAGACAAACTGATAGATTTTGTAATAGAAAACAACGCCCTATCGCCAGATAAATTTAACCAGAAGCTGCTGGATCATGTTAACCTTACTATAAAAGGTAAACCAATTGATGATATAACGCTGCTTACCCTGCGCATTTTTTAAGGAAAAACCTGATATTTGGAAAGTATTTAACAAACCATGTTATTAGCCAGGTATCAGCACGAATTGATTGAAGCGGGGTGTGATGAAGCAGGACGAGGATGCCTGGCGGGTCCGGTGTTTGCGGCTGCGGTTATACTTCCGCATGATTTTGAACATGAGCTATTAAATGACTCCAAGCTGTTAGCAGAAGAAACCCGGTACGCCTTGCGTATAGAGATACAACAAAAGGCCATTGCATACGCTGTAGCATCATGCGATAATTTGGAGATAGACCAGATCAATATTTTAAATGCTTCGTTCCTGGCCATGCATCGCGCCATTGACCAATTGCATTTAAAGCCCGATTTTTTAATTATAGATGGTAACCGTTTTAATAAATACGGCGATACGCCGCACGCCTGTATCGTTAAAGGCGATAGCAAGTATTTCAGCATAGCGGCAGCATCTGTTTTAGCCAAAACTTACCGGGATGATTATATGAAGCAAATAGCTGAAGAACATCCGGAATATAATTGGCATAGTAACAAAGGCTATCCAACCATTACCCATCGCAAAACTGTTTTAAGAATAGGCTATACGCCCTATCACCGGCTTACCTTTAATGTTAGCATGCCCGGCGAAAATGTGGAACAGGAATTGGAAGAACAATAGTTTTTCCATCTATTATATGCTACGCCGCTACCTTTTTACATTACCCTGATTCTAAAATAGTCATTAACCTACTAAACGGGTTGATTCTAAAGGCTATTTTTTTAAATTTGTTAAAAACCAACCAACCCGTTGAAGATCCTGATACTGACCCACCGCGTGCCGTTTCCGCAAAATGGAGGCTACCAGATTGTGGTATGTAATACCATGAGGGGATTGGTGCGTTTGGGCCACGATGTTTCGCTTATTGCGTTAAACTCTAAAAAAGCCGACCCTATCGAGGGGATGCCCGAAGGATTAAAGAAAAGGATAAAATATAAGGTATATGATATAGACACCGAGGTGTCTGTAATGGATGTAGCCGTAAACCTGTTCAGTAAAACTTCATTCAATATTAACCGCTATTACGACGCCGAAGTTGAAAAAAAACTGGTACGGGATGTGCAGGAAAACAATTATGATATTATACAGTTTGAAGGGCTGATGATGTCCTTATATCTCACAGCAATACGTAAACATACCCGGGCAAAGTTAGTTTATCGCACGCATAATATTGAAAACCAGGTTTGGCAACGGATGTCGATGCAGAAGACAGATCCGTTCAAAAAATCTTATTTAAAAATGCATGCCAAGCGTATAAAAAACTATGAGCTGGAGCAATTAAATAAGTTTGACGGTGTTGCCGTATTTACACCACAGGATAAGGAAACCATATACTCGTACGGTACACATGTACCCATCGAAGTTTTGCCCGTTGGCTTAAGGCTCGAAAAATATCACCCGGATATTGAAAAGACGGAGGTTCCAAGTTTGTTCTTTTTGGGATCGCTTGACTGGCTGCCTAACCGTGAGGGAATAGAGTGGTTTTTAGATAACTTTTTCAAAGACCTGACAGATGGCGAATTAAATGTGAAGTTTTATGTAGCTGGCAGCGATATACCCGAACGCTTTGACGACTATGAAGCATTAGGCAAAATATTTATACAAGGCGAAGTTGATGACGCGCTGGAATTTATAAACAGTAAATCTATAATGATTGTGCCACTGTTATCGGGTGGTGGTATGCGGGTTAAAATTGTTGAAGGTATGGCAATGCAGAAATGTATTATCTCGACAACTCTTGGTGCCGAAGGGATAAATTTTGAGGATGGCAAGAACATTCTAATAGCTAATAATAAGGAAGAATTTTACTACGCTATACAACGTTGCATAACCGACGAAGAATACTGCAAAAAAATTGGTTTGAATGCGCGCCATTTAATTGAACAGCAGCACGATATCAATATTGTAATAAATAACCTCATAGATTTTTACCGGTACTTAACATCAGTAGGTAACAAGGTTTTATTATAAAGCCATTTATAATTTTACCTTTGCCTTAATGAGTTACCAACTACAAGTTTGCCTTACACCCGCTTTAATACCACTTTATAATGTAGAAGATTATGTTGTAGTGGTGATAGATATTTTTCGCGCTACAACCTCTATTTGCTATGGTATTGAAAATGGCGCAAACGCTATTATCCCGGTATCGCAGGTTGAAGAATGCAGCGCCTATCTTGAAAAAGAAGGCGATTATTTGTTAGCCGCCGAACGTGACGGCAAGGTGGTTGAAGGGTTTGATTTTGGTAACTCTCCGTTCTCGTATACCAAAGAGAAAGTAGCCGGTAAAACCATTGTGTTAACCACCACCAACGGTACTCATGCGTTACACCTATCACGCAAAGCGAAGAAAATAGTGATAGGCTCGTTCCTGAATTTATCCTCACTTTGTAACTGGCTGAAAACGCAGCATGAAAATATACTGCTGGTTTGCTCTGGCTGGAAGAATAATTTTAATTTGGAAGATACCCTGTTTGCCGGGGCAGTGGTTGAGCAATTAAAGGGAACCAACTTTGTTGCTGATGATCCGGCTATAGCTGCAAACGACCTATACCACATTGCCAAAGGCGATCTGAACGGCTACCTGAAAAAGACATCGCATAGCGAGCGCCTTAAAAAGTTAGGTATAGAGGAAGATATTATATTTTGCCTTAAGGTTGATCTGACAACCGCCATACCTGTCTTAGAGGGCGATAGTTTGGTGAAGTTAAATTAAAAACCGACGCTACTTCAGCTTCTCATTATCCTTATGCCTCGTAGCATCGCGGATAGTTTTCTTTTCCAGGTTCTTTTGTAAAGCTTCGGTCAAGTCTATCCCGGTTTGATTGGCAAGACATATCAACACAAATAATACATCGGCCATTTCATCGGCAAGATTAACCTCGGTATCTGATTTTTTGAATGATTGCTCGCCATATTGTCGTGCCATTATACGCGCTACTTCTCCAACTTCTTCCATTAAAATGGCGGTGTTGGTCAGTTCATTGAAATAACGGATACCGGTTGTTTTTATCCAGTTGTCTACTAACTGTTGTGCATTAGATATAGTCATGGGGTTAGTGTGTTTCTTTTTCTTTAGTATCCATAACAATAGTTACAGGACCATCGTTAATCAAACTTATTTTCATATCGGCACCAAATATGCCGGTGGCAATTTTTTTGCCGGTAATTGTTTTTAACGTTTCAATCATTTGCTCATACATGGGTATGGCTTTATTCGGCTTCGCTGCGCGGATAAACGAGGGTCGGTTGCCTTTTTTGGTTTGAGCGAAAAGGGTAAATTGAGAGATCAATAAGATATTGCCATCAACATCGGCTAAGGATTTATTCATTAGTCCGTTTTCATCACTAAAAACCCGCATATTCGCAATTTTTTGTGCCAGCCATTGCAGGTCTTCATCTGTATCGGCATCTTCAATGCCTAATAGAACCAGGAAACCCATGCCTATTTGCCCGGTTATTTCGCCATCAACACGGCAACTTGCCTCTGAAACTCGTTGTAATATTGCTCTCATTTTTCTTTAGATTCAAGAGTTAAGAATCAAGAGCCAAGATAAGCAGAAAAGGAACTACTGCAAACTGCTCACAGAGTACTGCAAACTAAATTAAGGTATAGTTACCGCAATAGTAGGCGACCTATCACTTTCATTTTTTAACCTGTCTATTGCTGTAATAACATAGGAGTATGTTTTCCCATATTGCGTTGTGCTATCGCGATAAGATGATTCGGTGTTATATTGTATATGCAATATGTTTTTTGCGTTGCCCAGGTCTATTTTCTCTGTGCCTTCAAAACGATAAATGACATAGCCATAAACCGGTTCTTTATCGCGCGCTAAAAGCGGGGTTTCCCATTTTAATAATGCTGTTCTTCCTTCAGCTCTACCGGTAAAATTACGGGGTACGTTTGGTGGTACCGAATCGAGCCATAGCATAACTGGCGGTAATGCAGGATGACGGTAGTATGTTTGTTTAAGCGAATCGGTAAACCCAAGCGGGTTATCGGTTAATGATGTAGAACTGAAAAACACGCTACCCTGTACACGCGCATTGTTACGCAGTAACTTTATCTGATCGGGTACCTGCTGGGGTTGTTTAAAATCGGTCACCTTACGCTCATTAATACGGTAGGCTGCGTGCCCTACATATAAATGGTGATTGTAAGTGTTATCACTCCACCAATCCAGCAGCTTGGCAAAATCGGCATTGGGGTAGCCTATTGGCCAGTATAATTGCGGATTTACATAATCTATCCACCCCTGCTTTATCCACTTGCGCGCATCGGCATATAATTCATAGTATGAATCGCCGCCGTGTGTGTCAGACCCTTCCGGATTTTGAAACTTGTTGGCCCATATCCCAAACGGACTTATCCCAAACTTCATATGGGGTTTATGTTTGTGAATGCTATCGCTCAGCATTTTTATCAGCTGATCTACATTGTCGCGGCGCCAATCCTTTATATCGCTAAACTCGCCGCCATATTTTTTAAACGTATCGGAATCATTAATTTTTTGTCCGGCAATGGCATACGGATAAAAATAATCGTCCATGTGTACGCCGTCTATATCGTAATTATCAACTACGTTTAAAATTATCTTCACAATGTACTCGCGCACCTCGGGTATGCCCGGGTTGAAATACTTTTTACCACCATAGGCAAATATCCACTCGGGCTTTAAATTGGTGATATGCTTAGGGCTTAATAAGGGATATTTATTGTCTTGAGTGGCACGATAGGGATTGAACCAGGCATGCAGTTCCATACCGCGTTTATGGGCTTCTGCAATGGCAAAATCAAGTGGATCATATAAAGGATTAGGAGCCAAACCCTGTTTGCCATTCAACCATTGCGACCACGGCTCACTGCTTTTAATATAAAATGCATCGGCAGCAGGGCGAATTTGAAATATAATGGCATTAATGCCGGTTTGTTGATGCGCGTTAAAAATATTAATGAGCTGTTGCTTTTGCTGATCGGGTGTTGATTTTGGGC
>Ga0206854_1028_pt1 | contig 43647 bp, 34 predicted proteins | sample Alteio_BWOrgCont_50_FD_152870 | JGI IMG/M metagenome (GOLD analysis project Ga0206854, IMG submission 152870) | Enriched cells from forest soil in Barre Woods Harvard Forest LTER site, Petersham, Massachusetts, United States -... | ecosystem: Environmental > Terrestrial > Soil > Temperate forest >...
GGTAAAATACAAGGATTAATAGTTGAACGCGGCATGGCAGGCTTTACCACGCCCGAAACACATAATAAATGGTCGCTGCGTGCATCGGCCACCGGCGAACTGGTTTTTGATAACGTGAAAGTGCCTAAAGGAAATTTGCTACCCAATGTATCCGGCTTAAAGGGCCCCTTGGGTTGTTTAAACCAAGCCCGTTACGGCATTGCCTGGGGTGCAATGGGTGCTGCTATGGATTGTTATGATACAGCACTTCGTTACGCTAAAGAGCGCAAGCAATTTGGTAAGCCTATTGCTGCTTTCCAGCTGCAACAAAAAAAACTAGCCGAAATGATAACTGAGATCACTAAAGGCCAGTTACTTGTTTGGCGATTGGGAACACTTAAAAATGAGAACCGCGCTACGCCTGCCCAAATATCAATGGGTAAGCGTAACAGTGTCGATATAGCCTTACATATCGCACGTGAAGCACGCCAAATATTAGGCGGCATGGGCATAACCGGCGAATACCCAATTATGCGCCACATGATGAACCTTGAATCGGTAATTACTTACGAGGGTACACATGATATACATTTGCTAATAACCGGCATGGATATTACCGGTGAAGAAGCGTTTAAGTAAACCGTTCATTTTTAAACATTTGCCTTTGCATTATATAAAGTAAACTATTATATTGTGCTCCGCGTAAGTGATGGATCTACCTAAGCTTTTTAGTGATCTTTTTAAATGCCGTTGTTACGGCATTGTTGTATTTGCTTGCCTTGTATTTACACTTCTATTTTTTTCATGCGATCAAAAAAGCAAACTATTTTCGGGTTATTCAGCTGCCTTTAAACCCGTAATGGATACTGTTGCCCAGCGCTTTGCAACTAATAGGTTGGTTAGTGGCCTACATTACCTCGATTCTTCAATAAAACATATCAGCAACCTCACTTTGGATGACAGGTATAAAACCTATTCTTTTCATTATGTTTATGAGTACAAAGTAAAAAAGGACTATAAGAAGGCATTATTGTATGCCGATACTATGCTTAACGTGGTGAACCAGAACACCAATGATGTGCAGTATGTAAATAATTATGTTGAGGTGAATTTTATTATGGGCGATGCTTATTTTAATATGCAGCAATACAATGAAGCCTATAAACATTTTTTTGCAGGATATGCCATTGGTAAAAGCCAGCTAAACAACGAAGCTTTGGCTGATTATAATTACCGGATGGGCATGATCATGTATAAGACGGAGAATTATAAGGATGCCGCGGGATATTTTAAAAAAAGTTACGACGTACATGATAAGATCAAGAATAATTTCACCTCGTTTTTTGGCAACCAGGAATTGCTGGATAATATAGCTTTAAGCTATAAGCACAATAACCAGATTGATAGCGCAATTAAGTATTTTGACAAAGCATTAAGTTATATTGATGAAAACGCGTCACAGTTTCCAGAAAGAGCAAGCAGGCTTGAAGTGGCGCGGGGCGTAATATATGGAAATAAGGCTGAAGTGCTTATTTCAAAGGGCAATTATGTACAGGCAACTGAGCTTTTAAAGAAAAGTATAGCTATCAACCTGCAACCCCATCATGATTATTACGATGCCGAATTAACCGAAATAAAACTGGCTCAGCTTTATTATGATCACAATGACGTTAGCTCGCTCATTAATTTATTAAATGGGATGCGTCTGCAGGTAGATACCATAAAAAACCCGGATGCCACCGCAGACTGGAACCACCTGATGAGCCGGTATTATCTTCGTAAAAAAGACATACCCACAGCTTTTAACTACCTGGAAACCTATAATACAATTAAGGATTCAACCCAAAAAAAGCTGAATTTATTAAAACAAAGTGATGTAACTAAACAGCTGGATAATCTTGAAAAACAAGATCAAATTGACAAACTAAATAATAAAAATAAATTTCAACAGGTATATATTTTGGCGATAAGTGCTGTGGCAGTAATGATATTGCTGATTGTATTACTGGTATACCGAAACTGGAAACGATCTAAAAAAGATGTGCTAAAGGTTAATGTATTGAACCGGCAGATAAATGAACAGAACATTGTTTTAGAAAACGCGCTTAAAGAGATTAGAAACAACAGCCAGGAAAAGGACCGCATACTCCGTGCCGTAGCGCATGATCTGCGAAACCCGTTGGGTGGTATTGCCTCGTTAACCGCATTAATGGCTGATGAAGACGATCTTAATCCCGAACAAAGAGAACAGATAGTGCTGGTAAAAGAAACATCAACCAATGCGCTGGAGTTGATAAATGAAATACTGGAAGCGGCCAACGCTGAATTAGTGCAACCAAAACTCGAAATGGTTGAGGTAAACACAATGGTAAGCAATAGCGTAGACCTGTTACGTTTTAGAGCGACAGAAAAAGCGCAGCAAATTATTTTAACACCTTTGGATAAACCAATTGAGCTTTACATAAGCCGCGAAAAAATATGGCGTGTAATCAGTAATTTGATCAGCAACGCTATAAAATTCAGTCCTAGGGGTACTACAATTTTGGTGCGTGTTGCAGAACAAGCCGGTAACGTGGTTGTTGAAGTTGAGGACAATGGTATTGGCATACCCGAAAAGCTAAGAAGCCAGGTTTTTAATATGTTTACCAGCGCGCAAAGATTGGGCACAGCAGGCGAACGCTCATTCGGGCTTGGCTTATCAATCTGCCGGCAGATCATTGAATCGTTTAGCGGCAAAATATGGTTCGAAAACAAGGAAGAAGGCGGCACCATATTTTTTATAAGCTTGCCAATGGCTGATGCAATTAGCGAGAACGAACTATCTCAAAAAATCAGCATACCACAATCCTGATGATTTTACGATGCGTTGCTGCGTGTTAAAATCAACATAAATTATTCCAAATCGGGGATGATAGCCCTCTGCCCATTCAAAATTGTCGGTTAACGTCCAAATAAAATAACCGCTTACCTTATAGCCTTCATTTTTAGCTCTTAAAACTTGTGCTAAATATTCCTGCAAATATTGCAGGCGTTTAGGATCGTCTACCTTTCCATCAACTACATTATCCGGAAACGCGGCGCCGCTTTCAGTAAGATATATCTTTTTTATCTGCGGGTATTGATTATATTTTTTAAGGATATGATAAATACATTCGGGGTAAACTTCCCAACGCATAGCTGTTAAAGGCACGTTACGCTTTTCGGCTTTTACCAGCGTAGCTTGTATATAGGGCGTAAAAAACGAATACTTTACAATTTCGCGTGTATAGTTTTGCAATCCAATAAAATCAAAATCAAAGTGCAGGTTATCTAAGTCGCCGGGTAAAATATATTTTTCCATTCCCTTTAAAACCGGCAGGTCAGCTGTTGGATAACCTAATCCCAATACCGGTTCAATAAATAAGCGGTTAATTAAGGCATCGGCACGTTTGGCTGCCGCAATATCCCGGGGTTTATCAGAATATGGCTCTATCCACGAACAGGAAAAGGTAGTACCAATTTCGGTATCAGGCAATAAGTTGCGCAACACCTTCCCTCCTGCTGCTATACATAATGTGGCATGATGTACCGCAGGCAAAAAGTTTTTTAAGCCAGTACGGCCCGGGGCGTGAATGCCAAAAAAGTATCCTGCACCTGTAAATACCGATGGCTCGTTCATCACCATCCAATGTTTTACCCTATCGCCAAAGCTTTTGGCGCATTGTGTTACAAAAACGGTGAACCATTCAACAATGTCGCGGTTTGTCCAGCCGCCTTTTACTTCCAACGCCTGCGGCAGATCCCAGTGATAAATGGTTACCCAGGGGGTTATCCCCTGCTTTAAACAATAATCAATAACATTATTATAATGGTCTATACCAGCCTGGTTAACCTCGCCTATCCCGTCGGGAAAAATACGCGACCACGCAATAGAAAACCTAAAGTTGGGAATTTTTAATTGTTTAACAAGGTCAATATCCCGCTCATAGCAATTATAAAAATCACAGGCAGTATAATGATGATCGCCGTTTAATATTTTACCTTTTTTGGCAGAAAAAGCATCCCATATAGAAAGGCCTTTGCCGTCAACGTCGTGTGCGCCCTCAATTTGAGGGGCAGCGGTAGAAACTCCCCAGGCAAAATCGTCGCCGAAGAGTTGTTTATTAAGAGATGTATCCAGAACAGTAAATTCCATTAAATTGGGCTGTAACGCCCAAATAGTTTGTTTTATTAAAAAACAAAATTAATGAATAAATGAAGACCTTATACTTTTTAAGATCATCCACTCGCGTAAGCTGTTAAATAAATTCAATACAAACTGCATAACCGTGTGTTTTATGTTTATACTAAGATACTTAGCTTATATAAGCTTATGATGACGTTTGTGTTATGTTATTGTTATTAACAGGTGTTGATAAGATACTATATAGACAGATTTTAAATTAACCTACCACGGTTCATATTGTTTAGTTCGTGTATATTTTTGCAATATGAAAACCTATTTTAAACAATTATTTGATTACGACCTGTATACCAACAATCTGTTGCTGGATGCGATGGCTTCAGCCGGCAATCCGCAAGAAACCGTAAAATTAATGGCGCATTTATTTGGCGCGCAACAGGTTTGGTTAAGCCGATGCAGCAACGACCCAACCATTGGAACCACCATTTGGCCCGATTGGCAAGCAGGCAAGTTAAAACAAATAGCTCAAGATAATCACGCAAAATATATAGCCTACCTGGACAGTTTAAATGCAGATGCTTTTGAGCAGATCATTACCTATAAAACTTCAAAGGGTGTACCTTTTGAAACTAAGCTGGTTGATATATTGACTCATGTAATTAACCACGGTACACATCATCGCGGACAGATTGGACAATTACTAAAATTTGCCGGCGCTGAGCAATTACCGGGCACTGACTATATTTTGTTTGTGAGGGATTTATAGCCTCTTGTACAGCAACATACACTAAATTGGTTATGGCTTGTTTGCCAAAGTGTATTCTGCCCAAAAATCTGTTGTTGGCGTTGGGGGCGTCATTCTACCGGCAATTGTTGGTTGTATCCCGCCATTATTATATATAATCTGCGTTTGCTGAATTATAGCATCAGAACCATTAATAATAATATGATAGGCGAATTTTTTTGCATCGTTTGTCGAGAGCCCGAGTCGTTTCAGATCAATAGCTAATTCATAATTATAATTCATGTTGTTATCAAAAGCTTCGGCCACTTTTATCCCGTCTTCATTATAAACTGAAATAAGTGAATCTATCCCCGTTATACCCTTTACTTCAATATATTTTGATTTTTCGTCGAGTGTCTTGTTATTTCGGAGTACGATAGAATCCCGTTGTGCAACCGACCAGGGTGACTCGCCATGTTGCGAACTTGTTTTTATAGGAGGAAGCGTGTTTGAAAAAATCGGGTATTTAATGCTCATTTCATCTTTATTTTTTCCTGATCTATCAACAGAGAAAGTAATACCACCCCTTATAAGATTCCAAAAAATTTCGTGTTTTGTAACCTGTATGGTTAAATAAAGATTAGCATCATCGTTTGATAGGGTATAAAAAATATCCGTAGCATGATTATAAGCCTGGAATTTATTATCCCACTCCTTTGTTTTGCCATCTATTTTAATATCAGCCGGAGCGCGAAGGCTTATTTCCTGCTTATTAGGAAGTTTTTGGGCATAAGCAGCAATCACTGTAATATGCAGTAACAACGTAAATGCTATTTTAAGGATGTTTTGCATGGATTGATTTTGATTTAATAAATATATAGCTATTTGCCTGCTATGTCAAATTGAAATAGCCCCCTCTAAACAGTGCAGCCCTCATTTAAACCAATTAAAACAAACAATATGATGAATAATCTCCCCCGGAAGAGGAGACTTTTTGTTTTATATTTGCACACGCAATAAATTATAAAAATGAAGAAGATAAGTATAGCTGCTTTTGCATGTTTGGCACTTTTTGCTTGTAACGATAACCAAAAGCAGGAAAAAACATTAAGAGACAGCATCATTGCCATACACGATAAAGTAATGGGCATGGATGATAAGCTGATGAATAATAAAATGAAGATAGACACGCTCCTTAAAACCCAATTAACCGGGGTTAAAGATACCACGGAAACTAAAAAACAGTTGATGGGTTTAAAGGTTCAGTTAACCAGTGCCGAAGACCAGATGGAAAAATGGATGCAAAAGTTTGATCCGGATCAGAAAGGGAAATCGCACGAAGAAATTATGAACTATTACAGCGCGCAAAAAACAATTCTAGTTGGTGTCGATTCGGCAATGAATACGGCTATAAATGCATCAGGTAATTATTTGAAAGAGGTTAAAAATTAATGAGAAAAATTATTGGCATAATAGCTATATCGTTATTATTAGGTGCATGTAAGTTTAATTCGGGCGGCAAAGTATTACCTATTTACGGTACACGTACCCCAATTACCAAAACGGTTAACGGACAAACGGTGACGGATACGGTTTATCAAACCATACCGGCCTTTAGATTTGTGAATCAATACGGTGATAGCATTACCAACAAAAGCCTTGATGGTAAAATATATGTGGCCGATTTCTTTTTCACCACCTGTCCGTCCATTTGCCCTATAATGCACCGCAATATGTTGCCGGTTTATGAGGCTTTTAAAAATGATCCCAACTTTAAGATTATATCGCACACCATAGACCCTAAACATGACAGCGTACCCGTGTTAAAAAAATATGCCGATAAAATGGGTATAAGCGGCAATACCTGGTGGCTTTTGCAAGGCAAAAAAGAAGATATTTACCAAATAGGCGAGAAAAGTTATTTGGTTGCAGTTAAACAGGACGATGGCACCCCCGGCGGCTATGTACACCAGGGATATTTTGTGCTGATAGATAAACAAAAACGCATACGCGGATCATACGATGGTACCGACACTAAACAGGTAGATCAATTAATAGCTGATATTAAAACGTTGCAGGCCGAGCCTGACCAGAAATAACGCATGAAGGCGGGTTTTATAGTTGGTGTATTTTTGTTATTGATAACCTCAATAATAGCTTGCCAAAGCGAGGATGAACTGGAATTTAAGCGCTATTATTCAAACGGAAGCACTGTTTATGAAACCAAATGCCAAAATTGCCACGGTAAAAATGGCGAAGGGTTACAATTGCTTATCCCTGCTCTTAGTGATTCTGCCTACATAAAGGCTAATAAAACCTCGCTGGCCTGCTCGTTAAAATATGGTTTAAAGGGCAAGCTTACTATCAACAAAAAAGAATTTGACGGTCAAATGCCTGCCGACGATCTAACCGAAATTGAAATAGCCGAAGTACTTACCTATGTAAACAATTCGTTTGGTAATAAACTTGGCGTTGTCACTACCGAGCAGGTTGGGAATGATCTGCGGAAGTGTAATTAATAAAATACCTATCTTTGCCTATGCAAAACGTTCTATCGCTCCCTGTCTAAAACGGGGGGAGGAAAGTCCGGGCAACATAGAGCATCCTGCTTCCTAACGGGAAGGCGCCGGCAGCCGGCGACAGCAAGTGCCACAGAAAATATACCGCCCCATCCCGATAGCTATCGGGATGGGGTAAGGGTGAAAATGTGAGGTAAGAGCTCACGGCTATCTCGGGCGACCGAGATTGCGGTAAACCTCAGGAGTTGAAAAACCAAATAGGTCGTGGATGCGGGGCTGCTCGTTCCCGTTGCTGATTCGTCAGCATCTCCACGATGGGTAGGTTGTTAAAGATTGCCAGCAATGGTAATATAAGATCAATGATAGAACCAGACAGAACCCGGCTTACAGGTTTGCAGCTGTATACCCCTTCCATTTAACCGGAAGGGGTTTTTTGTTATTTTTTAATTTTGAGAACCCCGCTTCGCGTTAGGGATTGAAATGGATAACGGCCCCGAGCCTAAGGCCTGCAGGCGTATGAATGGAAAGCCCGGGCCGCAGGCAACGCCCTAAATATTCTATTTTTAATTAATTAACAACTCACCTAATCCAACCCAATTAACCACTCACCAATAAAATCAATCAACAAAATAAACAACCCTATAAAACAAACCCTTCAAAATAGTGTTTACTATTCTATACAAATCATATATTAGCACAATTAGCAATCCTTAAACCGCAAAATGGCAAGAATTTTAATTATTGACGACGAGCGCGCGATACGCAATACCTTACGCGAAATTTTAGAATACGAAGATTATGAAGTAGAAGACGTTGATAATGGTATCGACGGGCTTGAACTGATCCGCAATAACGAATATGACCTTATTCTTTGCGATATAAAAATGAGTCGTATGGATGGCATGGAGGTATTAAGCGAAGGCTTAACCATTCGCCCCGATCTTCCGTTCATCATGATATCCGGCCACGGTACCGTTGAAACCGCCGTAGAAGCAAGTAAAAAAGGAGCTTTTGATTTTATATCTAAACCACCCGATCTTAACCGATTACTGATAACCGTACGTAACGCGCTTGATCGCGGAAGCCTGGTTGTTGAAACCAAAGTTTTGAAACGTAAGGTTTCAAAAGTGCGTCCTATTTTAGGTAATTCGCAAGCTATCGCCAAAATAAAAGAAACCATAGACCGTGTTGCCCCTACCGACGCCCGCGTACTTATAACCGGTGCAAATGGTAGTGGTAAAGAACTAGTTGCCCGCTGGCTGCACGAAAAATCAAACCGGGCCAATGCGCCTTTGGTTGAGGTGAATTGCGCGGCTATCCCATCTGAATTAATTGAGAGTGAACTATTCGGGCACGAAAAGGGTTCATTTACATCGGCTATAAAACAGCGTATAGGTAAATTTGAATCAGCATCTGGCGGCACCTTGTTTTTAGACGAGATAGGCGATATGAGCCAATCGGCACAAGCCAAAGTATTGCGCGCTTTGCAGGAAAGCAAGATAACCCGCGTAGGCGGCGAAAAAGAAATTGATGTAGATGTACGCGTAGTAGCTGCGACCAACAAAGATCTGCTAAAGGAAATAGAAGCAGGTAATTTCCGTATGGACCTTTACCACCGCTTAAGTGTTATTTTGATACACGTTCCGCATCTAACCGAACGCAAAGATGATATTGCATTGCTTACCCAAAGCTTTTTAGAGGAGATATGTACCGAATATGGTATGCCGGTTAAAAAAATATCGGAAGATGCACTGGATGCACTCAAAGCATTACCGTGGACGGGTAATATCCGCGAACTAAGAAATATGGTTGAACGTTTGATAATTTTAAGCGACAAAACTATTACCGCTGACGATGTACGCGCCTTTGCTAATCCATCCGCCCCGGCAGCAGCCACAGGTGGAAACACTGCACCGCAAACCGACTTTAATCAGTTTAAGAATTTCCAGGATTATAAAGATTATGCCGAGCGTGAATACATTAAATTCAAGCTGGAAAAAAACAACTGGAACGTATCAAAAACTGCCGACGATATTGACATTCAGCGTAGCCACTTGTATAGCAAGATTGAAAAGTACGGGTTGAAAAGAAATGATTGATATTAGTACTAAATTTTAATAAATCAATTTTAAACGAATAAAATATTGCAAAATTAATTTTTACAATATTTTATTCGTTTTTTGTTTTAATTTTGTAGCTTTATAAAACTAACACCAAAGTACAAAATGAACAAACTGGGCTTATTAATTACGCTGCTATTATCTGCATTAATTCATACGGAAGCCAGGTGCGATCGCTTTATTTATAAGGGTGATACGCTATATTTTGAAACAAAAAGCCTGTTAGAACAATATCCTTATATTGAAGACTTGCGCAAAGGTCTTGTAGGTTACGATTCAGGAATGTGTTATGATTGTTACCAACACCCTTATATTGCTGAATGGACAGTGATAAATGATATTATATATCTTACAGGTATATACAGCGATTCTCATAAGAATTTAAAGGCTAATATAGATTCGCTTTTTAATGTGCATGACGGTAAAGTAAGGGCTAACTGGGTTACCGACAGTTTATGGATACCGCATGGTAAACCGATAAATTCAGGCGATGTAATGATTTCTTGTTATACAGGTGAATTAAACATTTTTATAGCCAATGGAAAGGTTACGACAGTTAAAAAGTTTAATTATGCTAATGCGGGCGCATCAATTTATAGTAGAAACGCTGACTCTTTGAAATATTTTATTGCTACACATATCAATTGGAAAAAGATACCCTATTTAGGCGTAGAAACTAAAAGAGTTATTGTTAATTTCATAGCCGGGACGGAGCAATCCGAAGATGTAAAAGTGGTGCGAGGACCTGATGAACCTATCCTTAAAGAAGAAGCGGTACGAGTAGTTGAGTTAATGCCCTGGATGATATTGTATTTACATGGAAAGCCATATCGGCAATCGTGGACATTGCCGGTATTGTTTAGCGAAGCTGACAGAAAAAAGTATTCCCACTAATCTCATAAAACAATTTGTATTTGCTAATTTTTTTAGCAAATTTGCTTTGTGAATCAAAACTCTGTTGAAGTAAAAACCGAAGCGCGTGTACTGTTTGTAGATATGAACAGTTACTTTGCCCGTTGCGAGCAGCAGGCCAACTACTGGTTGCGCCATCGTCCTGTGGGAGTTTGTGTGTATACGGGCAAGTATGGCTGCGTAATTTCTTTATCAACAGAAGCAAAGGCAAAGGGACTAAAGGCGGGTATGCGATTGAATGATGCAATGGCTGCTTGTCCTGATTTGGTGCCGGTAGAGAGCAACCCTACCCGTTACCGCGAGTATCATAAAAAGATAATAGGCGTACTGCAAAAATATTGCAAGGATGTGGTGGCAAAAAGTATCGACGAGGCAATTATCAATCTCTCCCATTACGATCATTTGGATCCGCTTACCATCGCCAGAAATATAAAGCAGGATATTTTGAATGAGGTTGGCGACTGGCTCACCTGCTCGGTTGGTATTGCTCCAAATGCTTTTTTAGCTAAACTGGCATCGGTACAAGGCAAAAAGCGTGATGGCTTAATGATGATAACCCCGCAAAATATTGATGAGGTTTTACGCCCGCTAAAATTGGGCGACCTGCCCGGTATTGGCGCGAATATGAGTTACCGGTTGGAGCGCAATGGTGTAAAAACTCCACTCGAAATGCGGTATGCGGGCCCTGATCGTTTAAAAGCTATCTTCAAAAGTATTGACGGTATTTACTGGCACTACCGTTTAAATTTTATTGAAACCAATATCGCGGCTAATGATTACCGCGGTATGCAGGCCATGCGCCAAATATCAAAAGAAAAACGGCAGCATATCAGTTATATCGACCAATTGTTTATGACGCTTTGCCTTACGCTTGAAAAGCGAATGGTGAGCCATAAATTCTATTGCAAGTCGGTTGGGTTTACAGCAAGGTACGAAGATGGGACACGTTGGGATGATGCCTTTACCATTAGCGTACCCGTGCAGGATGCCATCAGCCTGATGCAAATGATACGCCGCCGTGCCGATAAATTTGAAAAGCTAACCAACTCCCCTCCTGTTTTAAATACGCGGATAGACAGCATGCGCGTATCGGTTACCAATTTTGTGAATAATGGCAACTTGCTTTATAGCCTTTTTGAAGATATGGAACAAAAAGAAACCGCGCTAAAAACCATGCACGAGATAAAAAACAAATTCGGGTCGGACAAGCTGATACGCGCCATTGAAATGACGGATGGCAAGGTAATTAAAGATGTAATTGGCTTCGGATCAGTAAAAGATTTGACAGATCTGGATTATAAATCTATTTAAAGTCCTCTTTATTTAACGTTATATGTAAACATTATATATTTTTGCATTGATTAATATGCGCTTGATTAATAACCCAAATTCTGTTCTATCAAAAAATGTCTTTATTTTAAGCCTATTGATTAGTAGCGCCTTACTTTTAAGTAATTGTCAAAAAAATAGCGCTATAGCTAAAACCAATCCAACCGATACCGTAACAACGGCCTATACTAATGCGAACCCGGCGCCTTTAAAAAACATGTTTGGCATAAATATGTACGAATGGAACGTATTGGGGCCAACCGATGGTACCATTATCAATGAGCCGGATATGACCTTATTACAGTCGTTCACCTCGATACGCCATTATATGGATTGGCAAAAACTGGAATATACACAAGGTAATTACAGCTTTAACCCAACTTTTGATGGCGGCTGGAATTATGATGCCATATACACCCGCTGTAAACAGGCGGGCATGTTGGTTCTAGCAGATCTGAAAACCACACCACCGTGGTTAGTGAGCACCTATCCATCTGCTTTGCAGACAGTGGATGATGTACCCATAGCTTACGGAGCAAGCAAAAGTGATCCGGCTTCTTATTTAAAACAAGCCCAGGTTGCATTTCAGTTTGCGGCGCGTTATGGTTCTAATACAGCTGTTAGTGCGGCGTTGGTAAAGGTAAACACAACCCCGCGATGGACCGGGGATCCACCTAACCAGGTAAAAATTGGTTTGGGCCTGGTTAAATATATAGAGTGCGGCAACGAGGAAGATAAATGGTGGGAAGGCGTGCAAACGCAGCAAACACCCGAAGAATATGCCGCTAATCTATCGGCATTTTATGATGGTAATATGGGTAAGCTGGGCACTAATGCAGGCGTAAAAACCGCCGACCCAAATATGATGGTGGTATTGGGCGGTCTGGCATCTAACGACCCTACATGGATAACCCGCATAATTGCCTGGTGTAAAACAAACCGGGGTTTAAAAAACGATGGCAGCGTAAACGTATGTTTTGATGTAATAAACTATCATTACTATTCCAATACAGGGACAAACGGGTCACAAGCTGCTGGTGAAGCACCTGAATTATCAGCAGCGGGTAGTATTGCAGATGGTTTTGTAAATGTTGCTAAAACAATGAAGCCCGTTCCTGAAGTTTGGATAACAGAAAGCGGCTATGATATTAACCAGGGCAGTTCGCAGGCTGCCGTACCAATCGGCAATAAATCAGCATTAATAACACAAGCCGACTGGATATTACGGTCGACATTTTTATACATACGTCACGGGCTTACCCGGTCATTCTTTTACCAGTTTTTTGATGATACGCCAAACGGTACCGGAACTTATCAAACATCAGGCCTGGTAACAGAAGGGGTTGGTCGTCGCCCTGCCGCTGACTATTTGGTACAAACCGCCAAATTAATGGGCAATTATACCTATGTAAAAACCGTAAGCACCGACCCACTGGTAGACCTTTATCAAAACGGAGCACATACCATGTACGTGCTAATGATACCCGACCAAAAAGGACGCACTGCAAATTATACTTTGACAACAACCAATAACAACGCACTTACACTCTATACTTTAAAAGTTGGTGCCGATGCGATGACCAGTTCTAAAATAACTCCAGTTAACAATCAAGTTATTATCCCGGTTTCAGAAACGCCTGTTTTTGTGGGGAATTAAGCAATTCAAACTCGCGGCAATAATCAGCATTAGCTGCATTAAAATATCGCCTAAAAACGCTACTTTTGCGGCTGAATGAAGCACATACGCAATTTTTGCATTATAGCACATATTGACCACGGCAAAAGTACCCTTGCCGATAGGTTACTGGAATATACCCATACCATTACCCAACGTGAATCGCAAGCACAATTGCTTGATGATATGGACCTGGAACGAGAACGCGGTATCACCATAAAAAGCCATGCCATACAAATGGATTATGAGCTTGATGGTCAGAAATACGTTTTAAACCTCATAGATACACCCGGACACGTTGATTTTTCTTATGAAGTATCACGTTCAATAGCTGCCTGTGAAGGCGCATTGCTTATCGTTGATGCGGCACAGGGTATACAGGCCCAAACTATATCTAACCTTTACTTAGCATTAGAAAATGACCTGGAGATCATCCCGGTATTAAACAAAATGGACCTGCCCGGCGCTATGCCCGAAGAGGTGAAAGACCAGATAGTTGAACTGATAGGCTGCAAGCGTGAAGATATTTTAGCGGCGTCCGGCAAAACCGGCATGGGCGTACATGATATTTTAAAAGCTATTGTTGCTCGTGTCCCCCCTCCTGTTGGTGACCCGCAGGCACCTTTGCAGGCATTGATATTCGATTCTGTTTTTAACTCTTTCCGTGGCATTATCGCTTATTTCAAGGTGGTTAACGGCGAAATAAGAAAAGGCGACAGGGTTAAATTTTTTGCTACTGAAAAAGAGTACATAGCCGACGAAGTGGGTACCTTGAAGTTAAAGCAATTACCCAAAGATGTTATCAAAACTGGCGATGTTGGCTATATCATATCCGGCATAAAAGAAGCACGCGAGGTTAAAGTTGGCGATACAATTACTACCATTAATCGCCCGTGCGAATCGGGTATACAAGGCTTTGAAGAAGTAAAGCCAATGGTATTTGCCGGTATATACCCGGTTGATACGGAAGACTACGAAGAGTTACGCGAGGCGATGGCCAAACTGCAATTGAATGATGCTTCGCTGGTATTTGAACCTGAATCATCGGCAGCGTTAGGTTTCGGTTTCCGTTGCGGTTTTTTGGGCATGCTGCACATGGAAATTATCCAGGAGCGACTGGAACGCGAGTTTGATATGACGGTTATTACCACCGTACCCAACGTATCGTACATTGCGCACACCACCAAAGGCGACCCGATTGTTGTAAACAATCCATCTGACCTGCCAGACCCAAGCAAGATAGATTTTGTAGAGGAGCCTTATATTAAAGCGACCATCATCACTAAATCGGAATTTGTGGGCTCGGTAATGTCGCTTTGTATACAGAAACGCGGGTTTATCAAGAACCAATCGTATTTAACATCTGACCGTGTTGAGCTGATATTTGAAATGCCAATGGGTGAAATAGTTTTTGATTTTTATGATAAACTAAAAACCATATCCAAAGGCTATGCCTCGTTTGATTACCACCAAATAGGTTACCGCCAGTCGGATTTGGTTAGATTGGATATCAAACTAAACTCTGAACCGGTTGATGCTTTATCATCATTAATATTCAGGGGTAACTCGTACGACTTCGGTAAAAAGATTTGCGAGAAGTTAAAAGAGCTATTACCTCGCCAGCAATTCGAGATTATTATACAGGCATCAATAGGCGCTAAAATTATAGCCCGCGAAACGGTGAAAGCCTTACGTAAAGACGTTACCGCCAAATGTTATGGTGGTGATATTTCACGTAAGCGTAAATTGCTGGAGAAACAGAAAAAAGGTAAAAAACGCATGCGCCAGGTAGGTAACGTAGAGATACCGCAAAGCGCGTTTATGGCGGTTTTGAAATTAGACTAAGCCCCCTAGAACTATGGCGGCATAACTATTTATATAAATTATTAAACTATCGTTTCCCCTTTAGGGGGTTAGGGGGCTAATGAACTTACTCGACGGCAAATACGTATCAGAAAAATTAAAAGTTGAAATAGCTGCAGAAGCGGCTGCAATTTTGGCTACAACCGGGCGTAAGCCACACTTGGTAGCTGTTTTGGTAGGGCACGATGGCGGTAGCGAAACATACGTTGCCAGCAAGATAAAAAATTGTGAGGCAGTTGGTTTTAAATCTACTTTAGTGCGTTACGAGGATACGGTTACAGAAGACGAGCTACTTAAAAAAGTTGAAGAGTTAAATGCCGATGCCGATATACACGGCATTATCGTTCAACTCCCCCTACCCAAACACATCGACCCGGAGAAAGTAACTGAACGTATTGACTACCGTAAGGATGTTGATGGTTTTCACCCGGTTAATTTAGGGCGTATGCAGCGTAATTTACCTTCATTTATACCTGCTACGCCTTACGGCATTACGTTAATGCTTAAAGAATATGGTATTGAAACCCAGGGCAAACATTGCGTGGTTGTGGGCCGCAGCAACATTGTAGGCTCGCCTATGAGTATTTTAATGGCGCGCAATACCTATCCCGGCAATTGCACCGTAACCATTTGCCATAGTCGTACGCCTGATATTAAAAGCTATACTTTGCAGGCAGATATATTAATAGTAGCCATAGGCAAAAAGAATTTTATTACCGCCGATATGGTAAAAGATGGCGTTGTGGTAATTGACGTTGGCATGAACCGCAAAACATCTACCCTAACCAAATCGGGCTATAAACTGTTTGGCGATGTTGACTTTGAAAACGTTGCACCAAAAGCATCATGGATAACCCCCGTACCCGGCGGCGTTGGCTTGATGACTATTATTGGGTTATTGAAAAATACGCTGGCGTCTGCTAAGAAAGAAGTATATCAGTAGTTATTAAAACTAAAAATCAATCTTCAAATTCATTACCGAAGGGTTTTTAATCACTTCATCCATATCAGCAATTAAAGTAACCCGTTTGCGGTCAGCAGAAATTATAGCTTTAGGGTTGTTTACCTTTTTTACAGGCGTGGCAAAGTTTAGTACTACTTTGTAAGGCATATCTATCAGCATGGCTTTGGCCATCGCGAATGTTGAGGCTGTTTTCTTTAAAAATGCGCTGAACTTCGCTTTATCAATTATGCGGTAAAATTTATGCGGCGTTACATCGTATGAATAATAGTCTTGCCCGGCTACCAGTTGCTGTGCATCAAATCCGCTGGTTTGCTTGTTATTTTTGGCGATATTATTCAATTGGTTACCCATTGATATTTTTGAAATATGTTGAAGGTAATAAGCCAGGTCGGCGCTATTTTTTGCCAGGTGAGTGATATTCACCTTCATTATATTTTTCTTAAGGTCCATTTTTATGGCAAGGTTGCTGGCTTGCGCCATAGTAACCTCTTCCTTACTTAATTTACGTTGGGTACTATCAGGCAAAGCACTGTAAAAGTTTAGTGTAGTGTCTTTTACCATACCAAATTGCGGCGTATGCTTAACCGAATCTGTCATCAGGTTCATTAGTACCGATACAGCCTTTCCCATATCAAACCCGTAAACCACATTGCATGAGCCATCCGCCTTAAAATCATAATGCTCTTCAATGTCCACACATGATGTGAAACCAAACATTACAAACAGTATGAAAAGGATGCGGATTTTTTTCATATGATCAAAGCTACTTAATTGAGGTGAAAGGAGAAAGGTAAAAGGTGAAAGGTTTTGTAATTATTATTTAAATCACCCCAATCTCACCTTTTACCTTTACCCCTTTCAGCTTTAACCTCAAAAAACTACCTTTGCGGCATGGCACACCAGGTTCCGGAAGATGGCACAATGCTTCCTTTAATGGAAGAATTTTATACGATACAGGGAGAAGGATATCATACCGGTAAAGCTGCTTATTTTATCCGCCTGGGCGGATGCGATGTTGGCTGTCATTGGTGCGATGTGAAAGAAAGCTGGGATGCCGAATTGCATCCGCTTACCGCAGCAGACAAAATCGTTGAAAATGCAATTATATATCCCGGCAAAGCTGTTGTAGTAACTGGTGGCGAACCGTTGATCTATAACCTGGATTATCTTACAAGCCAACTACAACAAAAAGGAATCAAAACCTTTATAGAAACATCCGGCGCTTATCCGCTTTCGGGTCATTGGGATTGGATATGTTTATCGCCAAAAAAATTCAAAGGCCCAACTCCCGTTGTTGCGCAACATGCTGATGAGTTAAAAGTTATCATCTTTAACAAATCGGATTTTTTATTTGCCGAAGAACATGCCAAATTAGTTTCGCCAGATTGCAAGCTATATTTACAGCCGGAATGGTCAAAATCAAAAGAAATGACCCCGCTTATTGTTGAATATGTAATGAATAACCCCAAATGGGAAATTTCTTTGCAAACACATAAGTATTTAAATATTCCTTAATATTCGTAACTTAGAATACGACTATTGTAACCAAAAGGATGAGAACCACCGTACTGCTGCTGTTTTTAATTTTATTTACCGGCGTAGCTATGGCACAGGAATCGTCCTACTCTACTACTAATAAGGAAGCTATAAAGTATTTCGCGTTAGCTAACAGGGCTGTTGATGATGGTATGTTTGATGAAGCTATTACCCAACTCCAAAAAGCAATAGATAAGGACGAGAAGTTCACCGAAGCCCATGCGTTGATAGCGGATGTATACCGCTTAAAAAAGAATAATAAACAGGCTGTTGAATCGTACAGAAAAGTTATTGCCATTAACCCCGATTTTGGGCGGGCCATATATATTAAACTGGGAGAAGTTGAGGCGATAGAGGGTCAATATGATGAAGCAAAGAAACATTTAGAGAAGTATTTAACTTATCCAAACATTACCTCGTCAAATTCGGCTTTTGCGCAAAAAGTAATAGCCAACTGCAATTTTGCTATAAATGCCATACAGCATCCCGTTCCGTTTAAACCTGTAAATATGGGACCGGAAGTGAATACAGCTGCGGATGAATACTCGCCGGTAGCGACGGCGGATGAAAAAACATTAATATTTACCCGGCAGATAAACGCTAACGAAGATTTTTATCAAAGCAACAAAACAAACAATAAATGGCAAACTGCCACTTATTTAAGCAACAATATCAATACGCCGAATTTTAACGAGGGGTCAGAAAGCATATCGCAGGATGGGAAATTCTTATTTTTTACCGGCTGTAATCGCCCTGATGGGATGGGCAGATGCGATATTTATGTAGCACAAAAAAAAGGCGATGATTGGGGTAAGCCGTTTGATTTAAGCGCACCTGTAAATACATCCGGTTGGGAATCGCAACCATCCATAAGCGCCGATGGGCGTACACTTTACTTTGTAAGTAACCGCAAGGGCGGCTACGGTGGTTATGATATCTGGAAATCGAAACTAACCGATAAAGGTTGGGGCGAACCTGAAAATTTAGGCCCCAATATTAATACGGCGGGCAATGAGCAATCGCCATTTATTCATGCAGACGATAGTACGCTCTATTTTTGCTCGAACGGATGGCCGGGAATGGGCGGACAGGACCTTTTTGTAAGTAAATTAGGCAAGGATGGCAAATGGCAAAAGCCTGAAAATTTGGGTTATCCCATTAATACCAATGGCGATGAAAGCGGATTAACTATTTCGGCAAACGGATCAACAGCTTATTTCTCTTCCAATACATTAGGCGGCTTTGGCGGTTTTGATATTTATACTTTTGATATGCCTGTAAACATAAGGCCCCGCATGGTTACTTATGTAAAAGGTATAGTTAGTGATCTTAAAACCAAGTTACCACTCGAAGCTGCTGTCGAGATTATTGACCTGCAAAATAATCTACCGGTATACCAGGATTTCAGCTCAGCAGAAAAGGGAGATTTTTTAGCAACGCTAACTTCGGGTAAAAATTATGGCCTGAATATTTCAAAAGATGGCTATTTGTTTTATTCGGAAAATTTTTCGCTGGTGGGTCATCAACCTAATAATCCTTTTGATATTTCGGTATTGTTAGAGCCTATTGAAATAGGTAATAAGGTGATATTAAAAAACATTTTCTTTGATACCAATAAGTTTGATATTAAACCCGACTCGAAACCTGAATTGGACAAGCTGGTCAATTTTTTAACGCTCAATCCTACCCTACACGTCGAAATATCAGGTCATACGGATAACGTTGGCAATGACCAGGCAAATCAAATCTTATCTGAAGCAAGAGCAAAAGCAGTGTTTGCCTATCTCATCAACAATAAAATTGACCCTGCCAGGTTAGTTTATAAAGGCTACGGCAAAACACAGCCTATCGCACCAAATGAAACCGAAGAAGGCCGCAGCCAAAACCGCAGAACAGAGTTTAAGATCATAGCAAAATAAGCCTTTGACTTTACCCGAAATATCTCATATTCGGCTCGTCAATCAACAATTGGTAGGCACCGATTTTAAAACACCGGAGCAAATTGTTAGCTGGATGGGTGCTATGCAAGCGCAGGATTATGCTATGTCTAAATGGGCAGTGGGTGTGCGTCTGCCGAACTCAACTGATAAATTGATACAAGAAGCATTAGATAAAGGTGCGATCATTCGCACGCATGTTTTACGCCCTACCTGGCATTTGGTTTCGGCCGATGATATTTACTGGATGCTTGAACTATCAGGCCCACGTGTTAAGGCTTTTATACAACCGCGTATTAAATTCCTGGAAATAACCGAGCAACTGTTTTCGAAAAGCAACGCTATCATCGAAAAGGCTTTATCAGCAAATAACCATTCAACGCGCGAGGAGATTATAGCCAAACTTAATGAAGCGAATATTATCACTGATGACCTGCGGGGTTTACATTTTTTAATGCGTGCCGAGTTGGAAGGGTTAATATGCAGTGGCATTACCCGCAATAAAAATCAAACTTATGCCCTGTTAAGCGAACGGGTAGCCAAAACAGCATCCTTAAACAAAGATGAGGCATTGGCTAAACTCGCTAAAAAATATTTTCTCAGTCATGGCCCTGCAACGTTGGCTGATTTTACGTGGTGGTCGGGCCTATCTGCATCTGAAGCAAAGCATGCTTTAGAAATGATTAAATCTGATTTGGTTAGTGACACTATTGAAAAACAGACCTTTTGGATGAACAACTCGGTTTCAACTTTTGACGATAAAAGATCAACTTACTTATTACCTGCGTTCGATGAATTTTTAATTAGTTATAAAGACAGAAGCGCTTCAATACCCCTTCATCATCAAAGCCGGGCTTTTACCAACAATGGCATATTTAAACCGGTTATTGTTGAGAATGGACAGGTAACAGGCATATGGAAACGCACTATTCAAAAGGATAAGGTTATTATAGAAACAGATTATTTTAAACCGCAAAACGAAGCATCGAAAAAACAGGTTCAAAAGGCAGCAGGCCGTTTTGGTAAATTCTTAAATAAGCAGATAACCTTTTTGTAGCGCCTGTTGTTAACCTTAACACATACAGCATCCATGAAAATATTCCAGCAACCCATCCGTCTTACCGAACGCAAGCGTGGATTTCATATCATCACTTCTGAAATTATACATGCATTGCCACAGATAGGTGAGATAAATATTGGCATATGCCAGGTTTTTATACAGCATACATCGGCATCATTAACTATTAATGAAAATGCCGACCCGACTGTACGAAAAGACTTTGAAATGTTTTTCAATAAATCTGTTCCCGAAAATGACCCGGACTACCAGCATGATGACGAAGGTCCCGACGATATGCCGGCACATCTAAAAGCAGCGCTATTAGGCAGTTCGGTAACGATACCTATTCGCAATGGCAAATTGGCCCTTGGAACATGGCAGGGCATTTATTTGTGTGAACACCGTAATTATGGCGAAGCAAGGAAATTGATTGTTACTGCCTGGGGAGAGTAAAACAAAAAAGGCGATGAGTTATTCGCCCATCGCCTTCAATATAGTGGCCAGTTTATTAAAATTTCGCTTCGCTGTAAGCTAAGCCGTGTACATCGGCAACTGCTTTATAGGTTACTGCACCGTTGTGGGTGTTTAAGCCTTTTAATAACGACGCGTTATCGGCAAACGCTTTTGCAAAACCTTTATTGGCAATTTGCAAAGCATACAACAATGTAGCGTTAGTTAATGCTATGGTTGATGTATAAGGCACAGCACCCGGCATATTACCTACCGAATAGTGAACTACACCATGAGCAACGTAGGTTGGATTTTCGTGAGTGGTTACACGGTCTACTGTTTCAAACATACCGCCCTGATCAATAGCGATATCAACAATTACCGAACCTGGCTCCATTATTTTTACCATGGCTTCGGTAACAATTTTGGGGGCTTTAGCACCAGGTATTAATACCGCGCCAATAACCAGGTCGGCATTTTTTACTGATTTTGCAATGTTGGTAGAGTTTGAGGCAATGGTTGATACCTGGTAACCAAAAATATCGTCCAACTGGCGTAAACGCTCTAAGTTGTTGTCAATAATGGTTACTTCGGCACCTAAACCAATAGCTATTTTAGCGGCGTTTGTCCCGGCTACGCCACCGCCAATAATAGTTACTTTTCCTCTTCTTACTCCCGGTACACCGCTTAACAGCACGCCTTTACCACCATTTGGTTTTTCCAGATAGCTGGCACCAATTTGTACCGACATACGGCCTGCAACTTCGCTCATTGGGGTAAGCAATGGCAGGGTATTGTTTGGTAGTTGAATAGTTTCGTAGGCAATTGCAGTAACTCTCTTTTCAACTAAAGCATGGGTTAATTTAGCTTCGGCAGCTAAGTGCAGGTAAGTGAAAAGTATAAGGTCGCTTCTGAAAAACTTAAACTCGCTTTCAATAGGTTCTTTTACTTTCATTACCATTTGTTGTGCCCAGGCCTCATCGGCAGTGGCAACAATGGTAGCACCGGCTTTTTCATAGCTTTGATCGGTAAAGCCCGAGCCTGCGCCCGCACTGGTTTGAATTTTAACCGAATGGCCTGCTGATAGCAATGCCTCAACCCCAGCGGGAGTGACAGCAACCCGGTTTTCGTTGTTTTTAATCTCTTTTGGTACGCCTATGGTCATAGTATATAGCTTATAATTGTAGTATGTTTATCCAATTAAAAATTAAGTTGGCAAATGTACACAAATATGCAATCAACAATAGCATGCCCAACCAGCACTAAACCACCGCGTTATAGTGAAAATAACGAAAAGCCATATAATAAATTAACAACCCTATAAATTGTAATATACAATTACATTTAACATCAATTTAACAGTATAAAAATTTTATAATTTTTTTTCATAGCCGATAAAAATATATACAGAAGTAAGCATGGCAGATAAATTAACGGTAAGTATATTGGGTTGCGGATGGTATGGGCTTGAGTTGGCTAAAGCATTAATTAACAAAGAATTATCAGTTAATGGCTCAACTACTTCTGCAACTAAATTACCTGTTTTACAAGCTGCTAACATCAACCCATATTTGGTTAACTTTTCTGACGCAGAAAGCTTTTATGATACGGCTTTTTTTAATTGCGATGTTCTATGGATTTGCTTCCCGCCAAAAATACGGTCGGGCAATAGCAGCAGTTATTTGGTGAGCATTGAGCGCATTATTAACACTATTAAGGAATATTCAATAAAGCAGGTTGTATTTATTAGCTCAACTGGCGTTTATGGTGAGGTAAACGAAAAAGTAGATGAGTTAACTGAACCTACGCCTGATAGTGAATCGGGCAAAGCCTTATTGCAAGCCGAACGGTTATTACAGCAACAAACAGCATTCACAACAACTATTATCCGCTTCGCGGGATTAATTGGGCCGGGACGAGAGCCGGGCAGGTTTTTGGCCGGAAAGAAGAATATAGCTAATGGCTTAGCGCCGGTTAACCTTATTCATTTAACTGATTGCATAGGCATAAGCTGGGCTATATTCGATAAAAAGGCTTTTGGTTACACTTATAATGCTTGTTCACCGAATCATCCCACAAGAATTGATTTTTATACTAAAGCCGCTTTACACTTGGGTTTAGAAACGCCTGAGTTTGTTTTGGAGAAAAAGCAATGGAAAGTGATTAACAGCATTAATATAGGTAAGATATTAGGGTATGAATATGTGGTTAAAGATTTGATGGAATACGTTAAATAAATAAAACGCACCTGTCATTCTGAGCGATAGCGAAGAATCTTATAGAACTGACAGATAAAACGACTGCTTATCATTTGAATAGGATTCTTCGCTATCGCTCAGAATGACAGGTCGGTATTACTCCACCCCTTTTACCTTCATCTGCATAGTATAAATAGCTTTTGAGGCCGTAATGAACAACACATCTTTATTCTTACCGCCAAAGCACAAGTTGGCAGTCCATGGCTCGGGTATTGGAATTTGAGCTATCTTTTTACCATCAGGGCTATATATACTAACGCCCCGGCCTACCAGGTAAACATTGCCTTTTTCGTCCAACGTCATTCCGTCCGATCCCTGGTTAGTGAATAGCGTTTTATCCGTTAAGGTACCATCGGGATTTATGGTATACTTATAGATCTTGTTACCATCTATGTCAGCCACATAAAGGTTTTTACCATCGGGTGTGCCAACAATACCGTTAGGGCGCTTTAAATCGCTTGCAACAATAACAGGTACTTTCGCATTTTTAGGCAGATAGTATACCTTTTCACCATCCAGTTCGGTTTTGGTACGTGTCCAGTAATCGCGGTGATAGTATGGGTCGGTTAAGTAGATGCCGCCGTTATTATCTACCCAAACATCATTAGGGCCGTTAAATAAATGTCCTTCAAAGCTCCTTAGTAAAACCGTAACCGCTTTTTTGGGAGTAATAGACCATAACTCATTCTTTTGATCGGCACAGACAATCAAGTTTCCCTTTTTATCAAAGTACATACCGTTGGCCCGCCCCGCCCCATCCATAAATATGGAAAGTTTACCATCTGTATCATACTCCCATATTTTATCATTAGGCTGGTCGGTAAAAAACACGTCCCCTTTTTTATCTGCCGAAGCACCTTCAGTAAAACTGAATTGTTTGGATATTAGTTGCGGTTTGGCATCGGTGCTAAAGAGGGTTGTATCTTGTGCAAATACATTATTTGCAGCAATAAAAAACACAAAAGCAATACTCAGTTTTTTAAGATTTGTCATGGGGTTTAATCTTTAATTATGTCGGCTGGTGGTAAACGAAATTCACGATATAAACCAAAATCGCTCAGTGCAATACACACCGGCGATTTTGTTATTCTTAGTCGTACTTTATTAGTGGTAATTTCTTTATCCAGTTTGATCAACCGGTTACCGCCAATACTTGTAGTAGTAGCAATTTGTTGCCATTGCCCATCCAAATAAGCATCGACAGCAAGCTCTTCAATGCGTTGGCCCAATTTTATATTCTCGCGCAGGCGTATCACGTCAAACGTTTGTGGCTTGTGCATATCAATAGCCAATTCAGGGGTAGTTATTTTATCATCGGTGGCCCAATAGCTATAACGATCGTTATCCAGCAAATGGGCCGGCCCAAACTTATCCTTATTTTTTCCGCGGATATTACTTGCGGTTAAAGTAGCTCCTTTTGCCAGGTTAGTTTTAAAAGTTTCACGAAGATCAGAGCCGAAAGTTAAAAGGCAATTAGCATCATAATTATCAATAAGCCCATCTTTATTGGGGGCTAAGCCTACATCCAAGCAAGCGCCTCTTCCTACGCTTTTATAATATAAACCAAGCAGATCATCAGCTGACTTTGCTTTACCATCCTGATTTGTGTGATAAAACCATCCCGGCCTCAAAGGAACATCACACTCTGCGGGTATCCAGTATTTACCATCTCGGTGGCCTTCAATGCCTTCTTTATCTTTTACAAAACCATTACCCGGTGCTTTTCCCTCAATAGGCGCATGTGGCGTATAGGTTGCCCAGCTTGTTTGTCCGGCAGTACCGTTCTCATTACCTACCCAGCGTACATCCGGGCCAACATCCCCAAAAATTGCTGCACCTGGCTGTAATTTTCTAACGATGGCCCAGGTCGTATCCCAGCCGTAATACGTAGAGCGGTCTATTTTACGTGTTTCTTTGGCACCGCCGTAATAACCGTCGCCGCCGTTAGCGCCATCAAACCAGGTAATAAATACGGGGCCATAGTGGGTGTACAGTTCTTGCAATTGTTTGCGATAAATATCGGTAACGTATTCGGGTTTACCGTACAGGGTGCTGTTCCTGTCCCATGGCGAGCAATAGATGCCCAGTTTCATGCCCAGTTTATCGCAGGCTTCACGGTATTCCTGCAACAAATCACCTTTGCCGTTTTTATAGGGGCTATGAGAAATATTATGCTCGGTTGTTTTGGTGGGCCATAGGCAAAAACCATCGTGGTGTTTGGCTACCACAATAACGCCTTTAAAGCCGCCCGCCTTTGCTGCGCCGACAATTTGCATGGCATCAAATTTTGTTGGATTAACTATCTGCGGATCTTCATCACCATAACCCCATTCTTTATCGGTATAAGTGTCGGGACCGAAATGGATAAGGCAATACATTTCTGTTTCCTGCCATTTTAATTGCGCGGGTGTGGGTATAGGGCCGTAAGGCTTGGGCGCCTGTTGCGCGAGTGCAACAAAACTTAAGCCTAGGAACAAAACAAAAAAACACTTACGCATTGTCAATTAATTTGTTTGACTAATGTAAGTGTTTTTTGTTGAGATTTTGAAATGCGGTGGCGATAACTCACCCGGACTTTGCTTCGCTCGTCCACCCTCTCTTCCGCAAGCGGAAAAGAGGGTTTTTGGATATGTTTATATAAATGTTTTTGCTTTGGCTAATACATTGTCTAACCCGCTAACATCGCTGCCGCCTGCTGTAGCAAAAAATGGCTGACCGCCGCCACCACCTTTTACCTCTTTGGCCAGTTCTTTAACAATATTGCCCGCATGCAGGCCTTTATCCTTAACCAGATTTTCGGCAATCATTACTGTAATATTTGGTTTGCCATCAATAATAGCAACCAGTACCAGGAACAGGTTAGGCACAATATCTTTTAACTGGTAAGCCAGGTTCTTTATCGCATCAGCATTGGGCAACTCTACTTTTTGCGCGATGAAGTTAATGCCGTTTATTTCTTCGGCTTTTTTAGCCAACTCTGTTTTTAAGCCTGATGATTTTTCTAAAACGCTTTTTTCAATTTCCTTTTTCAGACGGTTGTTTTCGTCTATCAGGCTCTCTACGCTTTTAGAAATATCTTTCGGATTTTTTAAAAGTTCTTTCAACGTGCTAACCAATTTGTTTTGCTCCAGTATATAATTTTCGGCAGCAATACCGGTAATAGCCTCAATACGACGAACGCCTGCGGCAACAGCACTTTCGGTAATAATTTTAAAGAAACCGATATGCCCGGTAGCTTTAATATGCGTACCGCCACAAAGTTCTTTACTGAATTTTTCGTCAAAAGTAATTACGCGCACATAATCGCCATATTTTTCGCCAAACAGGGCGGTTACACCGCTGCTGATGGCTACATTATAAGGCACGTTTCGTTCTTCTTTAAGCTCGATATTCTCTCGCACCTTTTCGTTAACAATAGCTTCTATCTGCTCCAGTTCTGCCTCGGTTACTTTTGCAAAATGCGAAAAGTCAAAACGTAGATAATCAGCATTTACCAATGAACCTTTTTGATTTACGTGCGCGCCCAATACTTGTTTCATAGCGGCATGCAGTAAGTGCGTTGCGCTATGGTTGTTCATGATATTATTGCGCCTGTCTTTATCAACAATGGCGGTTAAGGCATCGTCAATATCTTCAGGCAGCTTATCTACAAAATGTACAATTAAGCCGTTTTCTTTCTTGGTATCGGTAACATCAATTACCTCACCATTCGGGAAAACCAATTCACCAGTATCGCCTACCTGGCCGCCACTTTCGGCATAAAAAGGTGTTTTATCCAGTACAATTTGGTATTGCTCTTTACCTTTTGCAGTTACCTTTCGGTATTTTATTACATGGGCAATGCTTTCGGTTTCGTCATAACCGGTAAACTCAACGGTGTCATCGGCTTTTAAAACTATCCAATCGCCGGTATCAATGGCTGTTGCAGCGCGGGACGTTATTCTTTGAACTAATAGTGCTCGTTCAAAGTCTTCCATATCCACAGTAAAGTTTTTTTCCCTTGCTAATAAATTTGTTAAATCTATTGGGAATCCATAAGTGTCTTGAAGAGTAAATGCAAAATGTCCCTCTATTTCACTAGGTAATGGATTACCTTTTTTTGCCTGATCGTATTGAACTTGTCTGAATTGGTCAATGTAAGTTTCAAATCTATTAATACCATTTCCTAAGGTCTTAAGAAATGAGGTTTCCTCTTCCAAAATAACCTTTTGCACAAAATCCTTTTGGTTCCATAATTCATCAAACACGCCTTTAAATTGTTCGGCCAATAAAGGCACCAACTGGTTTAAAAACGGTTCTTTAAATTCTAAATATTGATATTGATACCTAACTGCCCTGCGTAAAATACGGCGAATAACGTACCCTGCTCTATTGCTTGCAGGCAATTGCCCATCAGCAATGGTAAAGCTTACAGCACGGATATGATCAGCTAATACACGCATGGCTACTGCTACGTTCCAGTCCGCATCACCGGGCTTTGCATCAGCATTATATTTTTTACCCGATTTTTGGGCGATAAAGTCAATTATAGGCGTAAATACATCCGTATCGTAATTACTGAATTTACCTTGTATTACCCGCACCAAACGCTCAAAACCCATCCCGGTATCCACATGTTGGGCAGGCAGTGGCTGTAACGAACCGTTCTTTAAGCGGTTAAACTGCATGAATACGTTATTCCATATTTCAATAACCTGGGGGTCATCGGCATTAACCAACGTTGCGCCGCTAACCTTTGCACGTTCCTCGTTGCTACGATTGTCATAATGTATCTCCGAACACGGCCCACATGGACCTGTTTCGCCCATTTCCCAAAAGTTATCTTTTTTATTACCTAAAAGGATATGGTCTTCGGGGACGTAAGATTTCCAAAAATCAAAAGCTTCCTGGTCTTTTGGCAAGCCTTCTTTTTCATCGCCTTCAAAAATGGTGACGTATAAGCGGTCTTTATCAATTTTTAAAACTTCGGTCAGCAATTCCCAGCTCCATTCGATGGCTTCTTTTTTAAAGTAGTCGCCAAAGCTCCAGTTGCCCAACATCTCGAACATGGTATGGTGGTAAGTATCAATACCTACCTCTTCCAAATCGTTATGCTTGCCGCTTACACGCAGGCAACGCTGTGTATCTGCCACGCGTGGAAATTTCGCGGGTGCCTCGCCCAAAAATATATCTTTAAACTGGTTCATCCCTGCGTTGGTGAACATCAGGGTTGGATCATTTTTAACAACAATGGGTGCAGAAGGCACAATAGCGTGCTGCTTCGATGCGAAAAAATCAAGAAAGGCTTTGCGAATTTCGTTAGCGGTCATGGTGCAAAGATAATTATTAGTGAGGAAGTCTGGAAGTCCGAAAGTCGGGAAAGTCCGAAAGATAGAGGAGTATTAGTGTGATGCGTTAAATTTCCAAAATGTGAACTTTCGGACTTTACTGACTTTCCGTCTTTCGGACTAAAAACATATATTTGTGCATGCCTTACAAAGAACGCGATATCAGCAAAATGTACTACACCATGGGTGAGGTGTCGGAGATGTTTGATGTTAACGCTTCGCTGATTCGTTTTTACGAAAAAGAATTTGATGTTCTTAAACCTAAAAAGAACAAAAAGGGCAACCGCCTTTTCACTCCAGAAGATATTGAGAACCTGAAGGTTATTTTCCATTTAATACGCGACAAAGGCTATACTATAAGCGGCGCCAAAGAGCATTTAAAAGGCAATATGGACGAAACCAAGGATAACCAACGTGTTATTTCTTCGTTAGAGAGCCTGAAGAAATTCTTACTGGAAGTTAGGGATCAGTTGTAGAAACTCCTACTCACCCGGACATTGCTTCGTCGACCGCCCTCTCTCCCGCAAGCGGCAAAGAGGGTTTCAAGATTATTTTGATTTCAAAAATCAAATACTACCTTTAAAACATGCTGGCAAACCATAAAGGCGAGATTCCTTTTGTATTACTTATCCTGCCGTTTTTATTAGGGATAGGTATTGGTTTGAATTTTCTTTCGGGTGCTTATATCATTTTTCTTTTTGGCGCCCTGCTCCTACTAAGTTTTATATTCATTTTACTTAACCTTACTTATAAGCGCTTTAACCTGTATAAACTCAAATTGTTGGGCGGTTTATTACTAACCGTTATACTTTTCCTGTCGGGATGGGTTACAGTAGTAAAGTATAACGAATTAAATAGCGATAACCATTTTTCAAGAAAAACCGCACAGGCATTAGTTGTAAAAATAAATAACGAGCCGACCGTTAAAAACGGATTGGTACGCTTTACTGCTAATGTTGAAGAAGGTATTAATAAAGGCGTTCAATCGCCTGTAACCGGCACTTTGCTTATTGCCATAAAAGATACTTTGGCTAACCAACTTTATTATGGTGATGAATTGTTAATCCCCGCTAAATATGATTTGATTGAGCCGCCTTACAACCCCGGCGAGTTTAATTATAAAAAGTATTTGGCCAATCAGAATGTTTACTACCAGGCATTTCTTTACCCTAAACAATTTAAAGTTGTTGCGCACAACCAGGGCAACGCGCTTATTGCCTATTCATTGCGCCTGCGACAAAGTCTGGTAGCCAAGTTCAAACAAAACATGCACGATACCTCGGCTATCGCGGTAGCATCAACGTTAATATTGGGTTACAAAGCCGATTTGAGTAACGATGTTTTACAGGCTTATTCTAAAACGGGCACTATTCACGTCCTTTCGGTTTCGGGCGCACATGTGGCTATTATTTACCTGTTGTTGAATTGGCTGTTAGTTTTTTTAAATCGTTATAAATATGGCAGGGTATTTAAAGCAGTACTAATTATTACCATCATTTGGTATTACTCGCTGCTAACCGGTTTCTCTCCTGCTGTTTGCCGTGCAGCGGTTATGATATCAATGGTTATCATCGGTAAAACATTTAGTCGATATATTAATACGTTAAACATACTCGCTATATCTGCTTTTCTATTGTTGTTGTACGATCCGTTCTTTATTACAGACGTCGGTTTTCAGCTATCGTACCTGGCAGTTGTAGGGCTTATTGTATTTCAGCCGATAGTTTATAAATGGCTAGCCTTTAAAAACAAATGGGCCGATAAATTATGGGCGCTATGTTCGGTATCCATAGCTGCACAGGTAATTACTTTTCCATTAAGTGCATTCTATTTCCACCAATTCCCGGTTTATTTCTTGATCAGCAATTTGTTTATTGTTATCCCGGTAGAGATTATAATGATTGCCGGAATAGCCTATTTATTCTTTGCGCAAGTGCCTTTACTTTCAACAGTGTTGGCTTTTGTGTTAGAGAAATCTATCATCATCATGAATAAAGTATTGGCCTTAATTGAGCACGCGCCTTTTGCAAGCGTAGGCAAAATATGGCTAACTACTGCAGAATACTTGTTGGCTTACCTAATAATTATTTGCCTGTTTTATTTTCTGTTCGATAAAAAGAAATGGTTGTTAAAAGTAAGCCTTGTTGCTTTATTACTCCTTTGTATCAGCACAAGTTTTAAAAAGATAAATACTTTGCAAGTGGATGGTATTACTTTCCTAAACATAAAAAAGCATCCTGCAATATTATTTAAAAGTGGCAATAAAGCTGTTGTACTTGCAGATATTAATGCAGATGATAAGAACTACCAATATTCTATACAGCCATGTCTTGACAGCAATCAAATAAGCAATGCTGCTTTATTCGATATAAAAGCGGATACGGTTAATTCTATTTTTGTTAAAAGATCAAACCTTATCAGGTTTCAAGATAAAACATTATTGATCTTTGACCGGCAAATGCAAAACAAATCATTACAACAAAGGTTAAAGGTTGATTATATATACATAACGGATAATCCCCGCACTGCTTTGAACAATATCAACAAAAACTTTAATTATCAAACTCTTATTATCGGCGCAAATAATGCCGATCGTTTGGTAAGCAGCTTGCAACAACAGGCCATTTTATCGCATGTTAATTACCGGGTACTAAAACGTAACAATTCATTCAGCATAGTATCTAACTAAAAATTTGTACCTTGTATTTAAAAATAAAACATCATGAATAAAGTTTTAAAACTGGCCCTTGGCCTTTCATTCACAATAGCTGCTTTTACGGCTAATGCGCAAAAAAACTATACCGAGGGTGTGGTAACTTATACTTCGACCGCTGCCGCGGGCAGTACTGAATCTAAAATATTATTCAGGGGCGATTCGAGCGCTACCATTATCAACTCGCCGCCTGCTGTTATTAAATTAATTACAAACACAAAACATACCTATTTTGCAGTTGCGGTTGATGTTGCCCTTGCATCAAAAAAAATAGCCGCAGTTTTAACGCCTGATGAGCTTGACCAGGCAATGGAAGATGTGCCGAAACTTACTTTTGCGTCATCAGGCGATACAAAGCAAATAGCAGGATATAATTGCAAAAAATTTACAGCTAAAGATGCCAAAAGCGGAGCAGATTTTGAAGTTTGGGTAACTAACGATGTTACTGCCCCGTCAAATACTATTAGCAGTCCGTTTGCAAGTGCAGGTGGTTTCCCTGTTGAAATTATATCTTCAGCAAATGGTCAAAAAGCAGATGTACTTTTAAAATCAATTGTTGATCAAAAGGTACCCGCCGGAACATTCGGAGTTGCCGGATATGATCGCATAACATACGATGAAATGAAAGCCATGAGTGGCAGAAAATAGTCACTGGTATAACATATTTTTAAAGGCTTCTTAACATTATGGTTAAATAATTAATTTTGCCCACCTATGTTGAGAAGCCTTTATAGTTTTATACGATTCTACATCTTCTGGCTTTTGTTCTTTATGCTGACAAGGGCTACGTTTGAGATCTATTTCTCAACCAAGCTTAAAGGTGTTAGTGCCGTAGATATTGCCGAAACATTTTTATATGGCCTCCGTATGGATGCTTCAGCAACAGCATACATTGCCATTTTACCCTTATTGGTATTTATTATCAGCTGGTTCCTCCCGCGTGGTGCCATTAAAAGCATCTGGATAAAGATTTATGTTTGGATATGCCTGTTCCTTGTAAGCCTTATAGCAGTTGTTGATCTGGGCATATTTACAGAGTGGGGCGCAAAAGTTAATTTCAGAGCGTTTGACACGTTATATAATTCGCCGTCGGAGTCCATGTCATCAACAGGCTCCTCACCTAATGGGTTATTGATAACTATTGGTCTGGCGCTTTTTGTAATCGGCCTGGTGTTAGCCTATTTTATCATCGATTATTCATTTAAAAGACCTGCTGAAAAAACAAGGACGAAGCTAACGTTTGCCTTGTTTTTGTTCTTAATAAATTTTTTAATACTGCGTGGCACTTTAACACCCGCACCTATTGATCAAAGTGCAGGTTATTTTTCTGACAACCAGTTATTAGACCTTTCCGCACAAAATACTGAATGGAACCTGGCTAATAATATTTTTGAGAATTTGCGCCCACCTTACAATCCTTATTTGTTTATGCCGCCTGGGCAGGCCAAACAAATTGTTGCCGAAACATTCGCTGTTAAAAAAGACACTACTATTAAAGTATTAACTACCGATAAACCCAATGTAGTTATTATACAATTGGAAAGTTTTACGGCAGATTTGATCGAATCGTTAGGCGGCGAAAAAGGTGATGCGCCGAACTTTGAAACGTTTATAAAAAACGGGCTTTTATTTAATAATATTTACTCGGCTGGAGACAGGACGGATAAAGGTATCATAGCTATCCTAAGCGGATTTCCGTCGCAGGCTATTCGTACTATTGTCGTTGATACCGACAAACAGAGAAAGCTACCGTCGCTTATAACCGAGTTTGGTAATAGTGGCTATACCACCTCGTATTTCTACGGCGGCACAAGTACCTACATGAGCTTTAACACCTATATGGCCGACCATAAAAATGATCATATAACGGATGAAAGCAGCATGAAGAAAAGCGAGATCGGCTCGACATGGGGAGCACATGATGATGTTCTATTCAGAAAACATGTTGCTTATTTAAGCGAGCAGAAAAAACCATTCTTTTCGCTTATACAAACATTGACCAACCATGAGCCATTTGTATTGCCGGTTCCACCGCATTTCAGGGGGAAAGACGTTACCGATCAGTTTAGAAGCACCGCATACTTTACCGACTCGTGCTTAAATGCTTATTTTCATGATGCCAGCAAGTATGATTGGTATAAAAACACTTTATTTATCTTAGTTGCCGATCATGGGCATCGTTTACCAAAAAGCACAGCCATGGCTTATGATCCGCAAAAGTATCATATCCCTCTGTTGTTTTTTGGGGATGTAATAAAACCGGAATATCGCGGTAAACAGATCAGTAAATTAGGTAACCAAACAGATATTGCGGCAACACTACTTGCACAGCTTAACCTACGGCATAAGGAATTTGAATGGTCAAAAGACCTGCTAAATCCATACAGCAATGAGTTTGCCTTTTTTGATTGGGATAACGGTTTTGGATATATGACACCTGAGCAATCAGTATCGTATGATAACTCGGGCCAACGTATGATCTATACCCGGAATAAATCGGCAGATAAAAGTGTTACAGATAAAACTTTGCTATACGGCAAAGCCTTTATGCAACAAATATTTACAGAGTATTTGGCTTATTAATTAGCTACCTCGTTCCCCAACGCAACTACCCAATCATTAAATAACCGGGTTTCCATTTCAACTGCTTTATCGGCGTGTAACTGCCATATTGGAGAAAAGCCCTTCAATTGGTTTATCATTTCTTCCAAATGCCCTTCTTCTTCTAAAATGATAGATTTTACGTTTATCTTACTGTTTGACTTATCCAAAGCATCCTGGTAAATTGGGTAGAGTTCATCGGCACGTACTTCAATAGCATAGGTAACTAATAGATAAGCAGCAAAACGTAATTCGCGGCCGGTTAGGTTTAATTCCTTTTTTAAATAACGGCATACTTCAACATCAAGCATATTCAGGTAATACTTACTGTAATTAGCTGCTACCAGGTATTTATCGGCATAAGTTGGACAAAGATCAGTCCCTGTTTTTTCTATTTGTTTTTTTAAGTAAAACGCGTGGCGATGTTCTTCGGCAGCGTGTTTTAGAATTATATAGGTAACCGTTACCGGATCTTCGCTGGCAGATATTTTACGTGCGCCTGTATTTTCCATTAGCGACAGCGTATTTAACCAACGTGCGTGCAATTCATTATCGGCAATTATAGTAGGTAGAATATTATTCAAACTCATGGTCGCGTATATTAAGTCTCCCCTTCTGGGGGAGATTTAGATGGGGCTGCTATATCTCTTCAAGCGCCTGTTCTATTTTGCCGTAAATGTAATTCAACTCATCATTTGTAATGCAATACGGAGGTAAAATATAGATGATATTACCCAGCGGTCGCAAAATTATACCGGCAGCTAAAAAGTATTTATACAAAGTATCGCGCAGCGAACTAAAATAAGAAGTATTGTTGCCTGTCTCCCACTCCATTGCCAGTATGGTACCGGTTTGGCGTTTTGTTTTTATTTTAGGGTGATGTTGTATTTTTAAAGCAAATTGTTGATGCATTGCTTCAATACGCTTTATATTTTCCAGTGTGGCATCTTCTAAAAACAGGTCCATACTTGCTAATGCAGCGGCACAAGCTACCGGATTAGCCGTAAATGAATGCCCGTGAAACAGGGTTTTTAAGCGATCATCAGACAAAAAAGCATCAAATATAGCCTGTGTACAAGTTGTTATACCCAAAGCCATTGTACCGCCTGTAAGTCCTTTAGAGAAGCACATAATATCGGGCACTTCAGTTACATACTCACACGCAAAACGTTTGCCCGTGCGCCCAAAGCCTGTAAATATTTCATCGGCTATCATTAACACGTTGTTTTCACGGCAATGCGCCATTAATTCATTCAGGTATTTGGCTTCATACATCAGCATACCGGCTGTGCCCTGTACCAATGGCTCGAATATAAAACAGGCTAATTCAGATTTGAGGTTTGATATCTGAGATTTGAGATCACTTATATTTTCGGCAGTAGGCAGGTCTATAAATTCTACTTCAAACAGTAAGCTATCAAATGCCGCTGTAAATGCGCTGCGCCCGCTTACGGCCATTGCACCGAATGTATCGCCATGATAGGCATTTTTAAAAGCCAGCATTTTTGTGCGGGTTTTACCCTGGTTATGCCAGTATTGCAGGCACATTTTTATACCTACCTCAATTGCGGTCGATCCGTTATCAGAATAAAATGCTTTTTTTTGGTTAGCGGGCAATATTGCTAATAACCGTTCGGCTAATTCAACAGCGCCTTCATGAGTAAAACCGGCGAAGATCACATGCTCTAGTTTGGTTAATTGTTCAGCAACTTTTTTGGCGATATAAGGATGCGCGTGTCCATGTATATTTACCCACCATGACGATACGCCGTCTATATACTTTTTACCATTTTCGTCATAAACACAACTACCTTCGCCACGCACAATAGGTATCGGCGGCATAGCGGTTTGCATTTGGGTATAGGGGTGCCATATCACCTTTAAATCTCTATCAATCAGGCTCATATATTCATTATTAAAAGTTTGGCTACATGCTGATCTGTGGGAAATGTAAGATGTTCCGGGCGAATATCCTTTACATTTATCCACCTGAAAGATTGCAGCACATCGCCTTCTCCGTCAAAATCAAATGGTTTTGTTTTTATTGTTACATCCAGCTTACCAATAGGTTTTACCATATAGTAAATGCTGATGATCTGCGAATCGTTAAACGCCGACTTCACAAAAAAATCGGTGGTATAAAAATGGCCGGTAACTACAATATCTGTATTGCATTCTTCCATAAACTCTCGCTTCAAGCCTTCTGTCAACCCCTCGCCGTATTCCAATCCACCGCCCGGGAATTTGGTAAAGTCCATGCCGTATTCGTGCTCGTCGCTTAACAATATTTCATTGTTATCGTTTATCAGCAGGCCATATACACGTACGTTAAATGATCGCATTATTCTTCAAAATGTTTTTTGTTACGAATAACCCTGTCTGTTGTCCACTCAATGGTCTCGGTTTTAGCTTCAGACCGTATGGGGCAGTTTGGCATACTACAATAGTGACAGCAATAAGGCAAGCACGGGTCGACATGTATAAATAACTCAGTTTTGGTTACTTCGGTGTTGATCAATTTATCAACCAATGAAACTTCTTCATGTACCCTATTCAGGTCGAAATAGTTAGGTAAGGTCAAATGACAATCAATATGCAGCTCATTCCCATATTTTTGCGCCCGCAGATTATGCACATCTATCCATTCCTCCTTTCGTTTTGCGTTTAACACCGCTACCACGTTTGTAACTACCTCAACATCGGCTTCATCCATTAAACCGCCCACAGATCTGCGTACTAATTTATAGCAAGTATAAAGGATATATAAACCGACAAGTATAGATAGCAAGCTATCCAGCATTATTATTTTCGTAAACTGTATAAGCAATAAACCTACTACCAGGCCCCCACTTGTAACCATATCTGTGAGCAAATGCCTGCCATCAGCCTCAACAGTAATGGATGGTATAGATTTACCTTTGCTTATCATATAATAACCTAAACCACCGTTTATTGCACCAGTTGCGCCAACAATTAAGGCACCCGTTAATAGATCATGTATCTGGTTAGGATAAAAAATGCCGTATATAGATTTTACAATAATGATAAGCCCGGCTACACCAATGAGTAAGCCCTCAATAAAAACTGAGAAAAACTCCACTTTGCCGTGGCCGTATGGATGGTTTTCGTCGCGGGGTTGTGAAGCAAGATAAATGCTAAAGAATGCAAATGAGCTTGCAAATACATTTACAATACTTTCGGCAGCATCGGTCAATACAAAGTTTGATGCTGTTATAAAGTACGCTCCAAACTTCGCGATCATCAGAATTATACCGGTGACCAGTGAGATTAATATAATTCGTTTCTGTTCGCGCAAAGCAAGTTATTAAGCTGCCAAATTTATAAATAACAACTGTATTAACCGCATAATACCGGCTGTGTTTTAAATACAATATTAAAGGTCAAAGAGTTTAATATTTAGCCTACTGGCTTGGTAGATAATTTCTATATTTGCCGCATTACCAAAAAATATAACTAATGAGTGCATTAAGTAACAGGATCAATAACCTGTCGGAATCAGCTACTATAAAAATGGCCAAAATGGGCCGAGAATTAGCCGCAAAAGGTGTTGACGTGATCAGCCTTAGCTTTGGCGAACCCGATTTTCATACCCCCGAGCATATTAAGGATGCCGCTAAAAAAGCAATGGATGAAAATTACACTTATTACACTCCTGTTTCAGGTTACCCTGAATTGCGTAAAGCTATTGCCAACAAGTTAAAAACTGAGAATAATTTAGATTACGATTTTAGCCAAATAGTGGTTTCTACCGGTGCCAAACAGGCTATTGCCAATGCGGTTTTATGCCTGGTAAACCCCGGCGAAGAAGTAATTATCCCTACTCCTTATTGGGTATCATACTCAGAAGTGGTAAAATTAGCCGAAGGTAAAAGTGTTTTTATAGACACTACCGTTGAAGCCGAATTTAAAATTACACCCGAGCAATTGGAGGCTGCTATTACGCCAAAAACTAAGTTGTTTATGTTCTCGTCGCCAAGCAACCCTACCGGCAGTGTTTACAGCAAAAGTGAATTGGAAGGTTTGGCTAAAGTATTTGAGAAACATCCGCAGATATATATTATGTCTGACGAGATATACGAACACATCAATTACGGTGAAAAACATGAGTCGATAGCGCAATTTGATAGAATAAAAGACAGGGTTGTTATTATCAACGGGTTTTCAAAATCTTATGCTATGACCGGTTGGAGAATTGGTTACTCAGCATCTAATAAAGAATTGGCTGCCGCGTGTGATAAAATGCAGGGACAAATAACATCAGGTACTTGTTCAATTACCCAACGTGCCGGTGTTGCCGCTTACGAAGGCGGTTTAGAAACCGTTTTACAAATGCGCGAGCAATTTAAAAAACGTCGCGACCTGGTTTATGGCTTATTAAAAGATATTGACGGATTAAAAGTTAACCTTCCAGAAGGTGCATTTTATTTCTTCCCTAACGTTACTTCATTTTTTGGTAAAAGCTATAATGGCAAAACTATTAATGATGCTGATGAATTAAGCATTTATTTATTAGAGGAAGCACACGTAGCAACCGTAGGCGGCGATTCATTTGGCGATACCAAATCTATCCGTTTATCATACGCAGCTGCCGAGGATAAATTGATAGAAGCGTGCAAACGTATTAAAGAAGCGTTGGGAAAGCTACAATAGAAATTAATAGGTTATTTATTATAAAAAGAGCCATTTACCGCTGGGTAAATGGCTCTTTGAATATTGATCAGGCTTATAAACCAAATCCATAAGCTATACGCAAACCTACCAAGCCGTAATTATTGCTTTGACCGGAGAAGTTTTCATAACGTAAACCAACGTCTACGGTTTTATTGGCCCATCCTAAACCAGGGGAAAGGATCAATTTTGTGTCGCTACCATTGTGAGCTTCAAAACCGGCACCTGCTTCTGCACCGAAATAAAGCTGATCGGCAAAGAATGCTTTTATACCAATTTTAACGGGTACAATACCTAAACTGGCATATTTGGTGTTTGAAACATTTGGTACTGCTTTGCCAAACATATTGTAATAACCAGAGGTAAGTGTCCATGCGAAGCTGCTGCTTGCATCATATTGTAAACGGGCTGTCCCGCCAAGTTCAATGTTAGAAATGGTATGGGCCGAGCCTGTTGGCGCACCGCCTTCAATACCTATACCCAGGCGCCATGGATTGGCAGGAGTAGTTGACTGGGCGTTTACATTGTTTCCGATAAATAGCGCCCCGGCTATTATTGCTGCGGCTACTAACTTTGATGATTTTTTCATTGTTGTGTTATTTAGTAATAAGTAGATATTATACTGCCACCTTTACAAATACTTTGCCATAAATGCCAAAAAGAGTTAATATTAACTTAACACTGACAAACTAAAAGTTGTATATTGGGTGAGCTTTTAAACATTAAAAGCTGATACTCAGTGTACTATTTTAGTAGAATAAGTTTCTGTAAATAGCCACACTATTACCATTGCAACCACCTGTATCAAATTGTCGTTTTATTAGGTCAATCGAAGAAAAATCCAATTCCGCCAGTATAACTGCATAGAATAGTTAACACTTTAAATAACAAAAAGGCTTACAGAATGAATCTGTAAGCCTTTAAACTAATCTCTAATCTCCTATCACTAATCTCTACCTTATAACTCCTCGTTATCCGGCACATAGTTTTTCTCCAGTTCGGCCAGCTTTTCTTTGCCGTAAGCAAACCGGGTTATCAGGAAGAATAACACAGGTACAATAAATATGGCTAATGATGTTGCTGCAAGCATACCACCAAATACTGTCCAACCAATTGTACGCCTTGCTACTGCACCTGCACCGGTAGCAAATACGAGCGGCAATACACCGAGAATAAACGCCATAGAAGTCATGATTATCGGCCTTAAGCGTAAACGTACAGCTTCAAGAGTTGCTTTTTCAAGTTCCATCCCCCGGTCTACACGTTCTTTGGCAAACTCTACTATTAATATGGCGTTTTTAGCAGCCAAACCAATAAGCGTTATCAAACCTATCTGCGCATAAACGTTATTCTCCAGGTTCTTATTTAATGTCAAAAACAAAATAGCTCCAAAGGCACCAAGCGGTACGGCAAGCAATACCGAGAACGGTACAGACCAACTCTCGTACAAAGCAGCCAAAAACAGAAATACAAAGCCTATTGATAAGGCAAAAATGTAAATGGTTTTTGAGCCCGATAGTTTTTCCTCGCGGCTTAAACCTGCATATTCATACCCGAACCCTTGCGGTAATGTTTGAGCAGCTACTTCTTCGAGCGCTTTTAATGCATCGCCACTGCTATAACCTGGCTTAGCCGTACCATCAATTTCTGTCGATCGGAAAAGGTTAAAATGGGTTATTAACGGCGCATTCTCTATAAATTTATAGCTGGTAACCGCGCTTAATGGCACCATAGTACCTTGCTGGTTACGCACATAATACTGCCCTATGTCCTGTATGTTGGTACGATATTGCGTATCAGCCTGTGCCAAAACGTGGAAAGTACGGCCATAAATGGTTAGATCATTTATATATGAGCTACCCATATAAACCTGCAAGGCATTATTTACGTCGGATATCAACACTCCTAATTTTTTGGTTTTTTCACGATCAATAACCAGTTGATAAGCTGGTGTTTTAGCAGTAAAGAATGAGAACGCCTTGGCAATTTCCGGTCGTTTGTTTACAGCAGCCAGGAATGTTTGCATTACGTTTTCAAAGTTCTTTATATCGCCCCCCGCTTGTTTTTCTTCAAGGATAAAAGAGAAACCTGCAGAGTTACCTAAACCTGGAATAGCGGGTGGCGCTATCACGTTGGCATTGATCTCTTTAAAAGTCGATAACTTTTTCTGCAAGCGAGTAATAATATGAAAAACGTCATGATCCTCGCCCGGGCGCTCATCCCATGGTTTTAATTGCAGGAATATGGAAGCGCTGTTTGATTTCACGGCACTTGTCAATACGTTATATCCACCTAAAGCTGCGTAATGATAGATTTCTGGTACGCTATCTAAAGTCGTCATCAGGCGATGTAAAATATCAACTGTACGTTGCGTAGATGATGCTTCCGGAAGATCATAGGTAAGATAGATACGACCGTCATCTTCCAACGGGATAAACCCGGTTGGTTTGTTTTTGAATAACAAGATAACCCCGACTATAATACATATCAGTATAACTACTACAAATTTTGAGTTTTTTATACCCCTGTGAACGCCATTACGATATTTTCCTGTTATCCTATCAAACCAAGTATTAAACTTGAAAAATAATTTATCTAAACCCTTTGATTTATCATCAAGCTTATGAGGTTTTAGTATTAAGGTACATAAAGCCGGTGTCAATGAAAGTGCAACGAAGGCCGAAATCAATACTGATATAGCTATGGTTATAGCAAACTGCTGATAAAGACGGCCCACAATACCCGGTATAAATCCAACCGGAACAAACACAGCCGCTAAAATTAATGCAATGGCAATTACCGGCGCCGATATATCTTTCATGGCGTGGGTGGTAGCATCTTTTGGCGACATGCCTTTTTCGTCCATATAATGCTGAACGGCTTCAACCACTACAATGGCATCATCCACCACAATACCTATTGCCAGTACAAATCCAAACAACGTTAGGGTATTTATAGTGAAATGGAGCGGTATAAAGAAGATGAACGTGCCTATTATGGATACTGGAATTGCCAGTACCGGTATGAGTGTTGTGCGCCAGCTTTGCAGGAATAAAAACACTACCACAATAACCAGGATCAATGCAATTACCAGGGTAATAACAACCTCGTGTACAGAAACCTTCACCACGGTAACTGATTCGAATGGAACTACATAGTCAATATCCGCAGGGAATGATTTCTTTAACTCATCCATAGTGGCATACACATTATCGGCTGTTTCAAGCGCGTTACTGTTTGGCGCTTGATAAACTAACAGGTATGAAGCTCTTTTGCCATCAACAAATGAATTACCTGCGTAGTTAAACTTACCCAATTCAACGCGGGCAACATCTTTCAGGTGTACTATTGACCCATTATTAGGTTGCGTTTTTACAATAATATTGGCAAATTCTGCGGGGGTTGAAAGACGCCCCTGTACCAATACCGAATATTCAAAGCTCTGTCCGTTCTCCTGCGGCGTAGCTCCTACCGATCCGGCTGCTACCTGCGCATTTTGTTCCTGCAAGGCGTTAGTGACATCGGTAGCGGTCATGCCTAAAGCAGCCAGTTTATCCGGCTTAAGCCATATACGCATACTAAAGTCATCGGCACGGGTAAATACGTCACCTACTCCTTTTGTTCTTAATAAGGCATCACGTATATATATATTGGTATAGTTATCTAAAAAAGTAACATCATGGGTTCCTTTTGGCGCATACATAGCTACCAGTAATAAAATACTTGGGTTACGTTTACGTGTAGTAATACCCAAACGCTGCACTTCCTGCGGCAAGGCCGGTGTAGCAATAGAAACGCGGTTCTGCACGTCAAGCGTAGCCACGTTAATATCTGTACCTACTTCAAAGTTAGCCGTCATGGTCATTTGACCATTACTGGTACTACTGCTTTGCAGGTAAGTCATGCCCGGCGTACCGTTAACCTGTACTTCAATAGGTGTGGCAACGGTTTGCTCAACCGTGAGTGCATCGGCACCCGTATAAGTTGAAGTAATATTTACCGTTGGGGGAGTGATATCCGGATATTGGCCAATTGCCAATGTTGATATAGATATGATACCCACCGCAACTATTACTAACGATATAACAATAGCTGTAACGGGTCTTCGTATAAAGGTATCTGCGATCATTCTTTTCTTTTTAAAACAATTTTATATTACTTCCCTTTAGGTGCGGCCTGTCCGTTTGCAGGTGCGGCAGCAGGTATTCCCAGGGTAATTTTGCCGCCATTGCGCAAGCGTTGAAAACCCTCTGTTACAATTTTATCACCCGCATTTATACCTTTCATAATAACAATATCCGATCCTACCCGTGGCCCTAAAACAACTTTATGCTGTGTTGCAATAGTATCCTGCGATACGAAAACGAAAAATTCGCCCATTTGCTCTGATACGGCTTTATAAGGAATTATTATCCGGGTACCTGATTGCTCGTTAAGCACTTTTAAAACAAGGCTCATCCCGTCTTTCAGCACATCTTTATCATTAGGGAATTGTATCCTTACTGTAATAGTACCCGTTTGATTATTCACCCCCCTGTCGATAGTCAGCACTTTGCCGGGTTTAGTGTAAACAGTACCATCGGGCAGTTGCAGCTTAAAGGTTGAATCGGTACTTTTTGATTGAAATTTATAAAAACGGTTAATATCGTTTTGGTCAACCACTATATTAACAGCAATCGGGTTTTCACTCGAAATAGTGTTTAACAAAGTAGTACCCGGTGAAACCTGCGCGCCAAGCCTAACCTGCGATATACCAATACGCCCTGTAAAAGGCGCTGAGATAGTAGCATAAGATAGGTCGGTTTTTGCAGAAGCCAACTGAGCCTGAG
>Ga0206854_1030_pt2 | contig 42677 bp, 41 predicted proteins | sample Alteio_BWOrgCont_50_FD_152870 | JGI IMG/M metagenome (GOLD analysis project Ga0206854, IMG submission 152870) | Enriched cells from forest soil in Barre Woods Harvard Forest LTER site, Petersham, Massachusetts, United States -... | ecosystem: Environmental > Terrestrial > Soil > Temperate forest >...
AACCACTTTTAATTCATATCCTTACCTGCTTTTAGGTCTCTTATATTTCGTTCAATTTCTATTTTATTTCCACCCTGGGCCGTAATGCCGAAGCTGCAGAAACCATGAAGACCGCGTTAACCCTGGCTACAGATTTGGAAGGCTACACATATGCCTTTAGTTTGCTACAGGCTAAAAAGATAAAAGAAGGTTCTGATTTGATGAAAATGATGTATGACAAGTACCCTAATTCTATGTTTACTATTTTAGGCATGGCAAATGTATATTCGGCAAAGGGCGATTATAAAACAGCGCTCACCTATGCCGAGCGGGCACTTACCCTATCCCAGGGTGGAAATAAAATAGAAATTGAACGAAATATAAGAGACCTAAAAGCAGGTAAGGATATGAATTAAAAGTGGTTAAGTTGAGGGAGTGTAAAGCCTTGCAATTTGCAAGGCTTTTTTATTATTTTAGATGCAAAAAAATTCCCTATTTAAAATTAGTTGATGGGCAGATGCTACCACTTTATCGCCTTTACCCAAGGGATTTTGGATAACTAATGGTAATTGAAAAGGATGAATACATGAAAAACTTATTTGATAAGGAAACCAGGGCAGAGTTGATTGACCGTATAAACCGGCTTGATAAGGATACTACTGCACAATGGGGAACAATGACGGTTTACCAAATGATTAAACATTGCGCGAAATGGGATGATATGTTGTTGGGCAAAACGCTATATAAACAATCTTTCCTCGGTAAAATAGTCGGCAAATTTGCTTTGAAGGATATGATGAAGGATGAGTCGGCTAAACATAATCTGCCTACCGTTCCTTCTTTTAAGATCACCGGTGACGGGGATGTGGAAGCTGCTAAAAAGGAATGGCTGAGTCTGCTGGAAGAATACACCCGGAAAACGCCTGTTGGCTTTATGCATCCGTTCTTCGGACAACTGACCGCGGAACAGGCCGGGCAAATGGCTTATAAACATGTCGATCATCACCTGCGCCAATTCAATGCCTGAAGTTTCTATACAGTATTGTGAAAGAAGCATTGCGAAATATAAGGCCCAAATAATAAAATTGTAAATTGGCAGCCACTAAATAAACCAGATTTTAATTGAATTTCTACCAGTAAATGCGTTCCCGAGTTAAGTTAATAGGTATTTTATTATTGTTTGCCTTTTGCCAACAGGCTGATGCATATATTATACAGGGAAGGTTAAAAAACTACTCGCCCAAATGGCAAAATAAAATATTCCTGGCAGCCATTCGCTCTGTCGATTATTTTGAGTCGGTGTCGTCAAGCATGCAGATAAACGAAGCCGCAATTGACAACGAAGGCAACTTTAAACTACAAGGAAATAATTTGCCCGAAGACCTTGCCTTTTACCGGGTTTATCTGGCGAAAACAGGCGACGATGGCGCCCAGCTTTTAGCAGGTGCCGACCATAACTTTATTAATTTATTGGTAAGTAATAATTCGACAATATCCATTAATGCCGATCTGCAAATGCAACCTATTTATGAAGCACAAATTGGCGGATCGCAAAGTGTTACTGAGTTTGCCTCTTTTTACAAAAATATTTATTACCTGGGCAAGCAAAATTATTATAGCGTTTATACACAAATGCACCTTAACGGACAAAAGACTTTCGAGCTTATTGAAAGTTCCGTGTTGAAAAATAACGACCCATATTATACCATTTTTGCGCTGGCTCACCTGAACTGGACAGTTAAATATGCTGATAATAAAGACTTTTTTGAAAGCGCAGTAGCCAAACTGAAAAAACAATTGCCCGGTAATAGCTATGTGCTTGAACTGGATGATAAGCGTATGCTTGCCGCTTTTCAAACTTCGCCTTATAAAGCCTGGCTAAATATGCGAAGTTTTGAGATACTGATCTTGTTGGTTGTTGTTTTAGTTTTGGTTGTCATTTTTCTTTTATGGCGATCGCGCAGCAAAAAACCTGTTAATGCTACTGCGTTAATACCTATTGACAGCTTAACCCAAAAAGAGCTGGAGATTGCCAAACTAATAGCCGATGGCCGATCAAATAAAGAAATATCGGGTTTGCTGTTTATCGAGGTATCAACCGTTAAAAGCCATGTAGGTAATATTTACCAAAAGTTAGGTGTAACCGGTAGGCGAGAGCTGGCAACCAAGCTTAATCCTTCTTAAAACGGGGTACTAGTACCTTTTTCCAACCTGTATTCCCCCTTAATTGCTACTTGGATTGTTAGGCAGGCAAGGCGTTAAGCAACACATTTGCAGAAAAAACAATTAATGAAAAATTTAAAAAGTAATTTCTGCCGCTTCTGTTTAGTATGTGTTATTTGTGTATTTACTATAAGCATAATGCAACCGGCGCATGCACAAGATTCTGTCCGCACGGCACCCCCAATTAATTTTAGTACCTGTTTAAATCATCCCAAATTAAGCCGTAAGTTTTTTAAAAACAAATATGTCGTGCTTGATTTTTGGGCAACCTGGTGCGGGCCATGTATTGCCTCATTTCCACACCTGGATAGCTTATCGCGCAAATTCTCTTCAGATAGTGTTGTCTTTGCTATTATGTCTTCAGAAGCAAAGGGGAAAGTGGCGAAGTTCCTGGCGAAACGTAATATTAAAGCTTATGAGTTAATTGACTCGGTTACTGCAGCTTCAAGAGCAAGTGTGACGTTCAATGATTTGTACGGGATCACTGCTCAAAGTTTTGGCGTAGTTGGTCTTCCACATACAGTAATTATTGATAAGAATAACCAAATAGTTTTTACGAGTGAACTGTCAAGAGACCTTACTGCTTATGATTTGGAGCAAATTATTCACGGGCACGCCAAAGCGGTTATGGAAAGACGTGACATCTTAAAAAATAATTCGCTATCGGGAGTGCAACGGCGGGCAGCCATTTTTAAAACCATTGCCAAAGACACGATCAAAGCGGAAAACTGCACTTTAATTACAGCCACATTGCCGTATACTGATTACAATATGTCGACGGGTAAGAACAATAATAAGCAGACAAGATTTATAGAGGTACTAGGGCGGCCCTTTGACTTTTATTATAATTATTTTACGGAGATACCTGAAACACGGTTCATTGATAAATCGGGGTTAAATTCTATTTATGTAAAAATTGAAGGCGATAAAGATGTTACTAACGAGGTGTTTTATAAAGCAGCAATTGATTTACTACGTACTACATATCATTTAAAGTTTGTTAAAAAACAAAAACTGGTTGACACCTATGAATTGAAAGTAGTTGACCTGTCGAAATTTAAACTGAAAAGCAAGCCTTTACAGGATGCATCTTCTTATCATCGTTCATTTGACGCGACAGATAAACAACTGGTATTTTCCAATTTTACTTTTGAGGATATAGGAAAAGGCTTAGAGGATTATTTGCAGATACCAATATTGGTTATGGACAACAATTTGCTTAAAACCAAATGCGACATGACCATTGGAAAAGGAGATTTTGCGCATTTGAATAAGTTTCTATCAAGCCACTATGGTGTAATATTGAAGAAAGCTAAACATATGGTTGAATTTACCGAGATTGTTGACGCTAAATCATAGATACCACTTTACCAGGAACAAAAAAGGCTTTGCGAGAAATTGTAAAGCCTTTTTTAATATGTAGAATTTCAGAGCTGAATAGAATACGGCCGCAAAGACAAATGGATATCTGTTTAAGCTGATTTGTTTGGGAAAGGATAAATTTTAAAAAAATGCAGTAAATTCATCCGCATAATATAGCGCGTTTAAAACCCGACTAGTGTATTTTATAAATATGCATTGACCTTATACATACAAGTTATCTCGATTTTTTAATAAATGAAAAAGCTTTTTTCTTCCATTGTTTTTTGGCAATGCTTTGCGGCCATTTTGGCCTTGTGTATGGTTACCGTTCCACTTGCCGGGCACTATTACCTGGTAGATAAAGGCCCAAGCTGGCACGGCCTCGATGTTTCCTGGGACATGACATTGAACTATGCGTTGATAAAACATTGGGTATGGGGGAAAGATATTATATGCACCTATGGGCCGCTGGCTTTCCTTTCTACACGAACAGGGTGGGGCATTTCAAGATGGGCATTTTTGTTGTTTGACGGATTTTTAGTTGTTAATTTTTATTTTATTTTTATTGATTTTCTTAAAAACAACGCCGACAAGTTCCTTGCAGTAGCCATACTTATCTGCACAATGCTGGCTGTTAACCAATACTTTGGTGTGGACCTTTCATGGGTGCTTCTGTTTTTCATTATTTATTGGATGATAAAAACCTTTTACGACCAGCGGCCTCTTTTTATAGCCATATTAATATTATTTACAATACTGGCTTTCTATGTTAAAATGAATACAGGCCTTATAGCCATGCTGTTTTTATGTGCCCATTTTGTAAACCTGTTTATCTGTAAAAAAATAACGTTGGCAAAACTGCTTATTTATTGTGTTGGTTTTGCAGTAACTATTATTGTATCGGCTGTATTACTGCATGTTTCTATTATCAGTTATGTATATGGTTCGTTAGAAACAATAAAGGGCTACAACGACATCATGTACCTGGACGAATACCACCCACATTTACAACATAACCTGTATATACTTTTCTTGCTTATGCTATTGTGGTTCTTATATATATTATGGTGGCAAATACGAGAGAAAAAGTATAACCTTACCTTATACACAATTGCATGTATGCTGTTTATATTCCTGTTGCAGAAGCAATCTGTATTAAGGAACGATGTACAGCATTTGCATGAATTCTTTTGGTTTGCGCCACTTATATTGCTGTGCGGGGTGGCGGGCAACGAAAATAAAAAACCGCATTTGAAATACACCCTGGTTATGATCTTGTTCGCGCTTTTTTTTGTAGCCGAGGAAAGGACCATCGATGTTTCATTCAACAGGCGGGTTAATGGTCCTGCGGCATACATAAAAGATTTTAGGCAGTACAACTCTTTTACTTATATGAACCAGCAGGATAAACGGTTCATACCACAGCGCGTACTGAATTTAATAGGTAATAAAACAGTTGATGTTTTTCCGTGGGATAGTGAGTATGCACTGGAAAATAAACTCAATTATAGTCCGCGTCCTGACTTTCAATCTTATGCTGCATATACCACAGCGCTGGAAAATGTTAATTACAATTATTATGTAAAAAAAGCTCCGGAAATTTTAATCTATAATTATGATGCTATTGATAACCGTTACCCTTTTAACGAGGAAAGTTTGGTTAATCTTTTTATTCTGAACAACTATTCATTGGTAGATACGTTCACATCTAACGAGCGGCTGCGTGTGATATTACAGCGAAACAGCAAAACTACCCCATTGCAATTTTCAGCAATTAAAAAGGAAAAATTTTCTTTAAAAGACACCTTAGTTACGGACCGTATTAATTTTATAAAGCTGGATATACAATATAACCTTACCGGTAAAATAAAGGCAATGCTTAACAAGCCGTCTCATGTTCAAATTAGTTATATGCGCGAAGATGGCCAATGGTTTACCTATAAAACATCGGTAGAGCTATTAAAATGCGGCGTATTTGTTGGCGCCTTTATTACCAATGATAACGACTATCTATCCGTATTAACAGGTAAACCTGTGCCCGCCATCAAAAAAATTAAAGTTGAGGTCAACAATAAGGCGTTCAGCAAAGAAGGCTGGATAGAAGCCAGCTATGTGAATTATCAGCCGGATACAAGTTTACTATCACGTCCCGCGCATCTGTAACGGCGAGCAGCAGCACTTTATATATTAAAGATTTGTCATACTTATATTAGGCCAGTGTGGAAATCGTGTGTATGGGCATAAAAAAAGCACTTACATTTAATTGTAAGTGCTTGATTAACAGGTGGAGAATATCGGAGTCGAACCGATGACCTCTTGCATGCCATGCAAACGCTCTAGCCAGCTGAGCTAATCCCCCGTTGCGGATGGCAAAAGTAATAAAAAGATAATCATTTGAAAATTTATACGTAAATCTTTATTTCCAACTTTGCCGTATACAAGTGTATACAAACTTTTGGAAAAAAGTTTTGTATAATAATAATACCCCATAGTCTACTGATAATGTTCCTGTTAGCGCAATAGATTTATCGTTTTTGGAACAATATTAGATAGATCTCACTATTAATAATAGCTTATTATGCGGTGCAGGCTGTTCTTATATCTGTTATTGTGTTTATCCTTCAAGGTGTATAGCCAATCTTGTACCCTGGCGGTAAATATAAACGCGTCAAACACAATTATATGTTCCGGTAATCCGGTTGTCTTAACGGCCACAGCATCAGCAGGTATACCGGCCTATAATTATGTTTGGAGTACCGGCGAAACAACAACATCTATAAGTGTAAATAAAGCGGGTACTTACACGGTAACCGTAAACGACCAAACACCCGGTTGCCAGCCGGTTACCAAAAGCATTACCGTAGTGGATGGTACTACCCCCGGCGAACCGGTTGTTGCTGATGAAAGTGCCTGCCCGGGCACATCAGTAACACTCACCGCTACTGCGCCTGGCGGCACGTACCAATGGTATGATGCAGCAACGGGTGGTAATTTTTTGGCAACGGGCCCCACTTTTACTACTCCACCAATTACCACCAAAACATTTTTTTATGTAGAGACAACTTTAAATGGCTGTACCAGTGCGCGTACAATGGTTACGGTAACCCTAATATCGGGCCCTAAAACTACTGATGGATCTACCTGTGCGGGGGGCTCGGCAACATTAATGGCAAGCGGCGCTACCGGTTATCAATGGTATGATGCGCCAACGGGCGGAACCCTGGTGGGCACTGCATCTTCATTTGTTACGCCGCCTTTATTTAATACTACTACGTATTATGTAGTAGGCATTACTAATGGTTGTGCAAGCGCACGTACTGCGGTTATAGCGGCCGTATTACCTACACCGGCAGCGCCAACAGCTCCCGGCGTTACAACTTGTTATGGGTCGGTAACTAATCTTCACGCAAGTTCTGTTGCGGGGGCTGTATTTGATTGGTTCGATGTTCCGGCAGGTGGCACCTCTCTTATTTCAAGCCCTGATTATACCACACCCGTATTAACAACAACTACTACTTATTATGTACAAGCTTCGGTGAACGGATGTATTGGTCCGCGAACTGCCGTTACCGTTACCGTAAACGCAATTCCGCCCGCACCAACTGTGGCCGATGTTTCAACCTGTTCGGGCTCGGCAGCCACGTTAACTGCAACTGCGCCGGGTGGCACCTATCAATGGTTTGGTTCGGCCACCAGCAATACAATATTAGGCACCGGTAATACATTTACCACGCCTGTGTTGTTTACATCTGACACTTATTATGTGCAGGCTACTATTGGCGGCTGCACCGGCCCGCGTGCTGCGGTAAATGTAACCGTTAATCCAAGTCCCACTGCGCCAACTGCCCCAGGGCAAACTATTTGCTCGGGCAGTACAGCTACGTTAACCGCGCTTGGCCCCGGTGGTAATTATGAATGGTACGATGCTGCCACAGGGGGTAATTTATTAATAGCCGGCGCCAGTTATACGACACCCGTACTTACCGCAACCACAACTTATTATGTACAAACCACTATGGCCGGTTGTACAAGTCCGCGTACAGCTGTAACGGTAACCGTAAACCCTGTTCCTGCAGCGCCAACTGCCGCGGGGGTAACTATTTGTACAGGGTCTGTAGCAACCCTTTCTGCATCTGAATCCGGAAGTGCTTTTGAATGGTACGATGCGGCAACAGGCGGCAATTTACTGGCATCGACACAAACTTATACTACACCCGTACTATCTGCCACTACAACTTATTATGTGCAAACTATTGCTAACGGATGTATAAGCCCGCGCACGGCTGTTACCGTTACGGTAAACACCATTCCATCGGCACCCACAGCAAGCGGGACAACGGTTTGCGCAGGCACTCCCGCCACCTTAACAGCTTCCGGTGCAGGAACAATTCAATGGTATGATGCTGCATCAGGCGGTAACCTGTTAGCTACCGGCGCCAGTTATACAACACCGGCGCTGGCAAGTACAACTACCTATTATGTGCAGGCTTCAAATGGTTCTTGTGGCAGTACACGCACAGCTGTTATTGTGACAGTTACTTCTACAACTAATCAATTCACTTACTCATCCGGAACTTATTGTAAATCGAGTCCTGATCCTATACCACTTATAAATGTACCGGGTGGTACTTTTGGTGCTTCCCCTTTGGGTATGTCAATAAACAGTTCAACAGGCGAAATAAATATTGCCGCCAGCTTGCCGGGTAATTATACGGTAATTTATACAAATGCCTGTGCCGTAACCTCGCAGGCAATAGCTATTGTGGTAACTCCCGATGCAAGTTTCTCTTACGGTGCCGCTAATTTTTGCCAGGGAAGTGCAAACGCATCGCCTGTTTATGCGATAGGTGGAACGGGTGGAAATTTCACCGCAACCCCTGCGGGATTGGTTTTTACCAGCCCATTAACCGGGAGAATAGATATGACTGCAAGCACACCGGGTACTTATACTATTACGAATACTATTGATGTGGCTGGGGGGTGCCCGGTAACAACATCATCTACCACTATAACTATTTACCAGCCGGTTATAATAAGTGCAGGGCCAAATCAAACAGTGGCAATTAGCAGCCCCGTACAATTAGCAGGAAGTGTCAACTTAGGATTAGGTGTAACATGGTCGGGCGGTGCTGGCACTTTTTCAAATAACACAGCTTTAAACCCGATATATACACCCGGTGTAGGCGAAAGCGGTACAGTTACCCTTACCTTAACATCGGGTAGTCCGCCGGGACCATGCGGGCCAAAGTCAAGTACGGTAAATATTACTTTTAACGCCATTCCTGTAGCACCCACAGCCGCAGGGGAAACAACCTGCTCGGGGTCGACGGCTACATTGACGGCAACAGCTCCCGGTGGCGCTTATAGTTGGTATGATGCTGCTACCGGCGGTAACTTATTAAGTACTGGCGTTACATTCACAACACCCACACTTACCGCTAACACCACTTATTATGTGCAAACAGTAGTTAATGGTGTAAGCAGCAGCCGTACGGCGGTAATTGTTACAGTAAGCTCAATTCCTGCGGCACCCACAGGATCAGGTGCAACTATTTGTTCGGGTAACCCGGCAACACTTACAGCAAGTGGTTCTGCCGGAACTTATCAATGGTATGATGCAGCTGTCGGCGGCAATTTACAGGGAACAACAAATCCGTTTACAACGCCGTTTTTAACCGCCAATAAAACGTATTATGTACAAACTACGGTTAACGGATGTATAAGCGCACGTACACAAGTTGATGTAACGGTAAACCCGGTGCCAACAATAACAAGTGCTGCAACCAATAGCATATGTAGCGGCAATGGCTTTACCTATAATATAACAGCCGACATGCCCGGAACTACCTTTACCTGGAGCAGGGCGGTCGTGGCGGGCATCAGTAACCCGGCAGTTTCAAATCAATCATCAGCAACCATTAGCGAAACATTGATCAATACAACGGGTAACAACATAAATGTAACCTATGTTATTACCCCTGTTTTAAATGGCTGCCCCGGTGCCGATTTTAATTATGTGGTTACAGTTTATCCTACACCGGTAGTAACAAGTCCATCTACAGAAATTATTTGTAGCGGCACAAGCCCTGCGTACGATATAACATTTAATACTACCGGAACAATTTATAGCTGGGGCCGTGCCGCGGTACCTGGAATCAACAATTCGGCAGTAACCGGGCAAAAATCAAGTACTATTAATGAAACTTTGCAAAATACAACAACGGCACCAATTGATGTTACCTATGTTATTACTTACAATACAGCTAATTGTGCAGGCTCTACGTTTAATGTGGTGGTTACGGTTAATCCTCACGTAATTATCAGTAGTCCTACAACCGGGACCGTATGCAGCGGCTCGCCTCTGAACTATATTATTACCTCAAATATACCCACGGCAGTATATAACTGGAGCCGACCGGCAGTAGCGGGTATAAGTAACCCGGCGGCAAGCGCTAATACTAACGGCCCTATAAACGAAACGCTGTTTAATACAACAAACAGTCCGATCCATGTTTTTTATGTAATAACTACTGCAAGTAACGGATGTCAAATTTTACCTTCTTTTTATGATGTGGTAGTAAATCCGCAGCCTATAACGCCGGTTGCCAATAGCAACTCGCCGGTTTGTTCGGGCAGTACTATAAATTTACTTACACCAACCATAGTAGGCGGGGCTACTTATCTATGGACCGGGCCAAACGGGTTTACATCTACTTTGAAAAATCCAAGCATTACCAATGTTACAGCTGCTAATGCCGGCACTTATATCCTGTACCTGGTAGCTAATGGCTGTTCAAGTATTGGCGCTACGGTTGATGTCGCTGTTGATGCGAAGCCGGTAGCTGATGCAGGCCCTGATCAAACTGTGTGTAGCACAGCACCCTCGGTGCAATTGGCAGGAAATATTAGCGGCGGCACCGTTACTGGTATATGGACAACAAGCGGAACGGGAACATTCTCTCCATCGGCCAACCAATTGAATGGTTTATATATTCCCTCGGGATTGGATAGGGATAACGGCTCGGTAAAACTTACGTTGGCATCTACCAGTAAAGATGATTGCGCCATATCGTTTGATGATATGACCATCAAATTTCAACCCATTCCTGCTACTGACGCCGGTGCCGATCAATCTGTTTGCGCCCAGGCAACTACTGTTCCTTTAAATGGCAAAATGTTAGTGCCCGGCGATGGCGTATGGACAACATCAGGGACCGGCACGTTTACACCTTCGGCAGTGCAGGTAAATGGCGCTGCAAGTCCGGCGTATGTTCCAACAGCTGCGGATATAACAAACGGCGTAACGCTTACACTTACCGCAAATGCCACTAATTCGTGTTATATCCCCTCAGATCAGATGAACATTACGTTTGTACCGCCGCCGACAGTTCAACCGGGTGGGACAGTGTACCTGCTTAACGGTGACAAGGCGACATTGAACCCGGTAGTAAGCGATAATAATGTGACCTATTTATGGACCCCCAATATTTTCATAGATAACAACGCCATCAAAAATCCCACTATAACAGGTACGATTAACCGTGTTTATACTTTACAGGTTACTGATGCCAGGGGATGTATAGCTACAACCACCTTTTCTGTTATCATTTCGCCGCCGCTTACTATACCAAACACGTTTACACCTAATAATGACGGGATAAATGATTTTTGGGATATACAGGGTTTAATTGCCTACAAGGATGCTACGGTTGATGTTTTTAACCGTAACGGCCAAAAGGTATTTCACTCCATAGGATATGGAACGCCATGGGACGGTACTTATAATGGCAAACCGTTGCCCTTTGGCACCTATTATTATATAATAGACACCAAAACCGACAGCCGCGTTTTTAGCGGTTGGGTTGCAATAGTAAAGTAATAGTTAATTTTATTTAGGAAACCCTATAAAACAAGCAAAGCCCCTGATGGGCAGGGGCCTTTGCTAACCAATTATAAACCTAAATTATGAGAAGACTTTTTTGTGTTTTTTTATTACGGTGTAAAGGTAACACTAAGTTTTTATATTCTACAATGTTTTTGTAATTTTTTTGTCAGAAATGGTCAAAACCTGTTTTTTTGATAAAAAAGTAAACCAATTGTTACCATTGTGTTAAGCTTTTTGCCTTTTTACTGATGTAAAGATATGGATATTACTTTTTAACAAATAAAAATTTATAACGAATTTTTATAAAAAATAGTGTCACTGCATTTAATTACCCACCTAAAATTGATTATTTAACAGTATTTAACATAAATATGCGCTAAAAACGAGTGTTTTTAAATAAAACACTAAAATTTATCACCTTTTATGACAAAAAGTGTAATAAAAACCAATAAATGTAACTTTTATATATCAAGAGTAAAAAATGTAGCTTGATTATTATAATTGAAGATACTTTTACACCTTTGCCATAAATATGGCAGCTACCAATAAAGAAAAACCTCAGCTTAAAAATTCCACTTTATGGATAATGACAGTTACAACCGGTTTGGTTGTAGCCAATTTATATTATAACCAACCTTTGCTGGGCGATATTGCCAATACCTATCGTGTTAACAGCGGTAAAGCCGGGCAGGTATCTATGATAACGCAAATAGGTTATGCTGCAGGTATGTTATTAATAGCCCCCCTGGCCGATATGTTTAAACGCAAGCGATTAATGGTGATAGACTTTGCATTTGTTATCATCGCTTTAATAATTGCCGGGTCGGCATCAAATATTTATATATTAATGATAGCCAGCTTTTTTGTTGGCGTGTTCTCGCTTATTCCGCAATTATTGGTGCCTATGGCCGCACATTTGGCAAATCCCAGCGAGCGTGGTAAAAAAATAGGCGTGGTGATGAGCGGTTTATTAATAGGTATATTATTGTCGCGTACTTTTAGCGGGTTTATAGGCGCGCACTTTGGCTGGCGGACCGTTTTTTATATGGCCGCCGGGTTAATGGTTGTTATGTGGCTGCTGGTTTTTCTTTTCCTGCCGGAAGTTGAGCCCGAATACGACGGTAATTATAAAGACCTGATGAGGTCAATGATCCACCTTATTAAAAATGAACCCAAATTGCGTATTGCAGCTATTCGTGGAGGACTGTGCTTTGCCTGTTTCAGCGCATTTTGGACAACCCTTACTTTTTTATTGAAAGAAAACTTTAACCAGGGTAGTGATGTAGCTGGCTTATTTGGCCTGGTAGGCGCGTTCGGTGCAATAGCTGCCGGGTTAATGGGCAGACTGAGTGATAAAATGGACGCTTATAAAATATCGGGCTTTACTTTATCGCTTATATTGGTATCTTTTATTGTATTCCTGTTTTCCGGACATAGTATTGCGGGCTTAATTATAGGCGTAATTATATTAGACATGGGCGTGCAGGCTACACACATATCCAACCAATCTATCATATTCGCTTTAAAGCCAGAGGCACGCAACCGTATTAATACTATATATATGGTAACCTATTTTATTGGCGGCGCAATAGGTGCCTATGTTGCCAGCCAGGTTTGGAATGCTTATCAATGGACAGGCGTTAGTACAATAGGTATAGTTTTATCGGTAGTAGCATTAACGATGCACCTGTTTAACCACAAAAAAGTACAGAATAAACCTACAACTGTACACTCCTGACTACTGTTGCCGACAATAGTTTCGGTTTTAAATACAGTTTTTGCTACAATAGCTTTTCTTGCAGATTGATTTTTAATTAGCTTGTTTTCAGTATTATACACAGTAATGTAAAAAATAGCTGATATGCCCGTGACTATTTTTCCTGCCTTTTTAATTTTTGGCACTGAATTGGAATATACCTTACCAAACGCACTGTTATGGTACTCGCAAAAAACAAAAAACCGGTTGATGACGAGAAAGAGTGGGAAAACCCGGTTGAGCCGGCAAAGTCTTCGGATGAGCGAGATAAGGAGCAGTTGTTGAGGCAATATAAAGAAGCTAAACGACGAAAAGACAACCTTACTGAGACAGACGAGGATACTGAAAAAAAGAACTAACGAAACTTGAAAATATTTAAACTATTAACTATGAAAACTAACCAAAAACCAGCAACCAGCAAATTAGTTGCGCGCTTTGACAACGAATTGATGGAAATTATAATGGCTGACTTGAGAGCTATCAGAACAGTGAGAAATACATTTTTGAAACTAATAAAAACTGAACAATTATCTGTTGCGTAAATTAATTATCGACCTTAAATATTTAAACATCTACCTATGAAAACTTTAAATAAAAAACCAGCTACCAGCAAATTAATCGCACGTTTTGATAACGAACTAAAAAACCTGTTAATGGAAGATTTAAAAGCTTTCAGAGAAAGGAACCGTTTTTACAATAACAACCAGGCTATCGTTAAGGCAGCCTGATCCATATATACATCTACCTATAAAATACAAACATCACCTATGAAAACGATAAAGCTTCCGAATTTCGGGAGCTTTATTTTTTTAGAGCGTATTTTATGATCAGGTCGGCTGTTTTAGCTGAGGCACCGGGAGTGCCCATTCGCTCGTCCAGCTTATCATAATTATTTAGCATTGCTTCGCGATAGGTTTTATTGTTGAGGATATTGTCTAATTCTTGCACGATAGCTTCGGGGTTGCAATCCTGCTGAATAAGTTCTTTAAGTATTGGAGCATCCATAATTAAGTTAACCAGGCCAATATATTTTATTTTGATAACGGCGCGGGCTATACCTACCGATATGGGATTGCCTTTATAAACCAATACTTCGGGCACGTTAAATAAGGCCGTTTCTAAAACCGCCGTGCCTGATGCCACTATTGCCGCATGCGCATTGTTCAACAGATCATAAGTAGCATTAAAAACAACGGGGATATTCTTATCGCCTAAAAATTGACTATAAAAATCTTTGTGAAAAGATGGTGCACCCGCAATTACAAATTGATATTCCGGAAACCGTTCAGCAATAGCTATCATATCCGGCAGTAAATAATTTATTTCCTGCTTGCGGCTACCTGGTAATAAGGCAATGATCTTTTTATCGGCCGATAAATTATTATTATTTATGAAGCTTGCATTCGGCGTAAAGGCATCAATAGCATCCAGCAAAGGATTGCCAACATAGTCAACCGCCATTCCCCATTTCTTATAAAAGTCAACTTCAAAGGGAAGTATGCAGAACAGGTGGTCAACTATCCGTTTTATTTTTAGGACACGCTTTTGGTTCCATGCCCATACTTTGGGCGATATGTAATAATTAACCGGGATGTTATTTTTTTTGGCGAAATCGGCAATTTTTAAATTAAAGCCCGGGAAATCTATCAGTATCAAAACGTCGGGCTGCCAGGCGCTGATGTCCTGTTTGCAAATGTCCAGGTTTTTAAAAATGGTGCGCAGGTTTAGTACAACTTCAAGGAAACCCATGAAGGCCATGTCGGCATAGTGCTTAACTAAGATGCCGGCTTCGGCTTGCATCAAATCGCCGCCAAAAAAACGGAAGTCGGCATGCGGGTCGCGCTCTTTTAAGGCTTTCATTAAGTTGGCGCCATGCAGATCGCCTGATGCTTCGCCTGCTACTAAATAATATTTCATCGCAGGTAATTTTGAAACGTCCCTAATAATATAACTACTACAAACGAGATCAGCATAACGCCTGTACCTGTTTGGTCGTACCCTTTTTTAAACAGGAATTTAGTAGCAAAAAGGTTGAGGCCCAAAGCCACCAAATACGGAATAAGCGGCTTGTTATTAAAAATTACCTTGTTATTTAAGATATACCAAAATATAAACCACGTTATACCCGGCAAAACCGCACCGGCCAACATTCCTGTAATTACATGGTTTTTTTTCAGCATAATTATTAACTGCTAAAATTCCAGCTGTTTAATATAGGTATTGCGTGATGAGCCGTCATATCAAACTGTACAGGTACAACCGATACATAATTATGTTCCAAAGCCCAAACGTCGGTATCCTCGCCGTTATCATTATTTTGAAACACGCCGGTTAACCAATAATAAGGGCGTTTATGTGGATCCATTCGTTCATCAAATTCCTCGGCCCACTTGGCGTTTGCCTGCCTGCATATTTTTATGCCTTTAATATCGGCACCTGCCGGGAAGTTTACGTTTAATAAAGTGGCAGGTGGCAAGCCATTGGCTAAAACCAGTGTGGCAATCTCTTTAATGTATTTTATGCAATGGCTGAAGTTTGCCTGTAATGTAAAATCATCCAACGAAAAACCGATTGACGGAATACTTTCAATAGCACCTTCAACTGCTGCCGACATGGTACCCGAATACAAAACGTTAATTGAATTATTTAAACCGTGATTAATTCCGGATACGCATAGATCGGGCTTTTTGCCTTTAAATATTTTGTTTACCGCCAGTTTCACACAATCAACCGGTGTGCCCGAGCAACGATACATTTCAATGCCTTCGTAAATATCAACCGCATCCAATCGCAACGGCTTACCAATGGTTATAGCATGCCCCATGCCCGATTGCGGACTGTCAGGTGCCACAACAACAACCCGGCCCAGGTCCTTCATTGCATCCATTAAGGCTTTAATGCCGGGTGCGGTTATGCCATCGTCGTTTACAACAAGAATAGTAGGAGTATGTGCTTTCATTGCTGCAAAATTACAACTTTGGAATGACAACCACCCAGAAGGTTATTACAAAGCCCCGTCCTTTATTTCTTCAACAACCGCCGGATCCTGCAAAGTAGAAATATCGCCCAGGTTAGTTGTATCGCCTTCGGCTATTTTTCTTAAAATGCGGCGCATTATTTTGCCCGACCGTGTTTTTGGCAACCCGGTTACAAACTGAATTTTATCGGGTTTGGCTATGGCGCCAATAATGCGGGTAACAGTCATTAAAATATCCTTGCGGGTTAGGTCGTCGTCGCCATGCTTGTTGGGTGCTATAACAAAAGCGTAAATGCCCTGCCCTTTTATGTCATGCGGGTAACCAACCACGGCTGATTCTACCACGCTGCTGTGCATATTAATAGCATTCTCCACCTCGGCGGTGCCAATGCGGTGGCCAGATACATTGAGTACATCATCCACACGGCCGGTTATGCGGTAATAGCCATCCTCATCGCGCAGGCAGCCGTCGCCGGTAAAATACATATTTTCGTAAGTGGCAAAGTAGGTGAGGCGGCAACGCTCATGATCGCCATAGGTAGTGCGCAACATGCCCGGCCACGGGAATTTAATACAAAGATTACCGCTAACGCTATTACCTTCTATTTCGTGGCCTTTTTCATCAACCAATACAGGCTGAACGCCGGGTAGGGGTAACGTGGCAAAGCCTGGTTTTAGCGGCGTAATGCCGGCAATTGGGGTTATCATGTGGCCGCCATTTTCGGTTTGCCACCAGGTATCAACAATGGGGCAGTGTTTATGTCCAATCTTTTCGTCGAACCAGTGCCAGGCTTCTTCATTAATAGGTTCGCCAACTGAACCTAATTTTTTAAGCGAACTCAAGTCTTTCCCTTTTAATGGTTCATCGCCAAAACTCATTAATGAACGTATGGCTGTTGGCGCGGTATATAAAATGTTTACTTTAAACTTATCGGTTATATCCCATAAACGCCCGGCATCTGGATAGGTAGGTATGCCCTCGAACATAATAGAAGTTGCGCCTTGTGATAACGGCCCGTAAACAATATATGAGTGCCCGGTTATCCAGCCTATATCTGCTGTGCAAAAGTAAATTTCGTCAGGCTGGTATTGAAAAGTGGTATCAAAAGTATAGCCTGCATAAACCATATAGCCGCCGCAGGTATGCACTACGCCTTTGGGTTTACCTGTTGAGCCGGATGTGTATAGGATAAACATCATGTCCTCAGCATCCATTTCTTCGGCAGCGCACTCGATATTGCCTTGCGCTTCAACTTTTGCAATTTCATCTTCCCACCAAACATCCCTTCCTTTTATCATAGCGACAGGTGTTTTGGTTCGGGTTAACACAATAACTGTTTCAACCGATGGGCAGGTTACCAACGCATCGTCTATAATAGCTTTTAGTGGTGTTTCCTTGTTTCCTCTAAATCCGCCGTCGGCGGTTATTACCAGGTTGCAGGTAGCATCCTGTATACGGTCTGAAATAGATTGCGCTGAAAAGCCGCCGAAAACAACCGAATGTATTGCTCCAATACGTGCGCAAGCCATCATGGCAATAGCCAGCTCAGGCACCATGGGCATATATATACATATACGGTCGCCTTTTTTAACGCCGTTGTTTTTTAACACGTTTGCGAATTTGCAAACCTGCTCGTGCAACTCGTTATAAGTTAAAATTCGATGTTGTTCTTTAGGATCGTTAGGCTCCCATATAATAGCTGGTTTATTGCCAATTGAAGCTAAATTACGATCAAGACAGTTCTCGGTGATGTTCAGTTTCGCTCCCTGGAACCATTTTATTTTTGGCTCTTTAAAGTTCCACTCTAAAACATTATCCCATTTTTTTCGCCATAAAAAATTATTGGCAACGCCTTCCCAAAACTGCTCGGGCTGTTCTACACTTTGCTGGTAAACCTGTTTGTATTCTTCAAATGACGCGAATTTCATAACTGTACTATTGGGATGTGTAAATTAGTAATTTTTGCAATTTTCTGCCTGAAAAAACTATTTGAAAAAATAATTAAATACACTATTGCCTATTTCACTTAAAATCCTGATATTTGCAAACTCTTTAAGAAAACGAGGAGAGTAATTAAAAATATTTGTCATGTCAAGAATTTGTGATCTAACAGGAAAAGCATCTTTGGTTGGTAACAACGTTTCAAATTCAAACGTTAAAACTAAACGCAGATTTCATCCAAATTTGAAACTTAAAAAGTTTTATATTCCTGAAGAGGATAAGTGGATAACTTTAAAAGTATCTACATCAGCTGTTAAAACTATCAGCAAAAACGGCATTACTGCCTGTATCAATAAATTTGTAAAAAAAGGGTATATATAATAGTTAAAGGTTGTGTGTTATAAGTTGCATGAAGCTGCTTACAACCTACAACTTATAACTTTCAACATATAAGATTATGGCAAAGAAAGGTAATAGAGTTCAGGTAATTTTAGAGTGCACCGAGCATAAAACAAGCGGTATGCCGGGTATGTCACGTTACATTACCACCAAGAACAAAAAGAATACAACTGAAAGATTGGAAATGAAGAAATTCAATCCGGTTTTAAGAAAAGTAACAGTTCACAAAGAAATTAAATAATTTAGTTACAAGTTATATGTTGCAAGTTGCATGAAGCTGCTTACAACCTAGAACTTATAACCTTTAACAAATAAAGAAATGGCAAAGAAAGTAGTTGCAACCCTGAAAGTAGCCGGTAAAGGTAAAGATTTCTCAAAAGTGATCACCATGAACAGGTCACCAAAAACAGGTGCTTATACATTTAAAACACAGATCGTAGCTAACGATTTTATTAAAGACGCTATAGCCGGTAAATTATAATCGGTAAACGTATTTATAATATTAAAGCCATCTTGTTGATACAAGAGGGCTTTTTTTATTAGCAGCATTTAAACGGTATTATTATCTGCACATTTGCATATAAGCACATTTGCACTTCAACAATATGGGATTATTTGATTTTTTCAAGAAAAAAGAAAGCACTCCGCAAGAACAAGAGGCGCTTGATACCGGTTTAGAAAAAACCAAGGATAACTTTTTTTCAAAAATATCTAAAGTAATTGCCGGCAAATCGACCGTTGATGATGATGTGCTGGATGAGCTGGAAGAAGTACTGGTTACTTCGGATGTTGGCGTAACCACCACCCTTAAAATAATTGAGCGCATACAGGCGCGTGTTGCCCGCGATAAATACGTTGGCACATCAGAATTAAATGGGTTGTTGCGCGATGAGATACAACAACTGCTTGCCGAAAATAACAGCAACGATTTTTCAAACTTTGAATATGGCGACCATAAACCCTATGTAATTATGGTGGTTGGCGTTAATGGCGTGGGTAAAACTACAACCATTGGCAAGCTGGCGCATAAGCTAAAGCAAACCGGCAATAAAGTAGTAATTGGCGCGGCTGATACCTTTCGTGCGGCGGCGGTTGACCAAATACAACTTTGGGGCGAACGTATCGGCGTAAAAGTAGTAGCGCAAGCTATGGGTTCCGACCCGGCATCTGTTGCGTTTGACACTTTACGGTCAGCAGTAGCGAATGAGGACGATGTAGTAATCATTGATACCGCCGGGCGTTTACATAATAAGGTTGGTTTGATGAACGAGCTAACCAAAATTAAAAACGTGATGCAAAAGGTGGTTCCAGGCGCACCGCATGAGATTTTATTGGTACTTGATGCTTCGACCGGGCAAAACGCTATTGAACAATGTAAGCAATTTACCGAAGCTACTGCTGTTAATGCATTGGCTTTAACCAAATTGGATGGTACAGCAAAAGGTGGGGTTGTGATAGGAATATCAGACCAGTTTAAAATACCGGTAAAATATATAGGTGTGGGCGAAGGAATGAATGATCTGCAATTGTTTGACAGACGGGCATTTGTGGATAGTTTATTTAAACAATAAGCTTATTTGTCATTCTGAGCGATAGCGAAGAATCTTATAAAAGCAAAAAATATCCGCGGGCATAGCGTTCAAGATCCTTCGCTACCGCTCAGGATGACAGGATGGAGAAGAAATGAGGACAAAAACAATTAGTCAACCAGTATTAGCCAGCAAACCACGTGTAAACGTAGTGACTTTGGGCTGTTCTAAGAATACCTATGATTCCGAAATACTCATGGGTCAGCTTAAAGGCAATCACTTTGATGTGGTGCATGAAGCTGAGAAGGTTGGCAAGGATGACATTATTGTTATTAATACCTGCGGATTTATTGATAATGCCAAACAGGAATCTATTGATACCATTCTGCAATACAGCGAATTAAAAGATAGAGGCAAGGTTGGGAAAGTGATTGTTACCGGGTGTTTATCGGAACGTTATAAGCCTGAACTGGAAGCTGAAATTACCAATGTTGACGCCTGGTTTGGCACCAACGACCTGCAAAATTTATTACACTCAGTAGGTGCCGATTATAAGCACGAATTGATTGGCGAACGTTTATTAACTACCCCATCACATTTTGCCTACTTTAAAATTGCTGAAGGTTGCAATCGTCCCTGTTCATTTTGTGCTATCCCGTTAATGCGGGGTAAACATCTTAGCAGCCCTATTGACGAGTTGGTAAATAATGCTCAAAAATTGGCTAAAAATGGCACAAAAGAATTAATCCTAATTGCCCAGGACCTGACCTATTACGGATTGGACCTGTATGGCAAACGCAACTTAGATGAATTGCTTCGCCGTTTATCTGACGTTAATGGTATTGAATGGATCAGGCTGCAATACGCTTATCCTTCAGGTTTCCCCATGGAGATACTGGACGTGATGAATGAGCGCGAAAATATTTGCAAATACATGGATATGCCTTTACAGCATATCACCGATAATATGCTCAAGTCCATGCGCCGTGGCATTACTAAGCAAAAAACCATTGATGTGGTGAACGAAATACGTGATAAAGTTCCCGGCATTGCCATGCGTACTACGTTAATTACCGGCTATCCCGGCGAAACCGAGCAGGATTTTGAAGAGATGCAACGCTGGGTTGAAGATACGAAATTTGACCGCCTGGGTTGCTTCACCTATTCGCACGAAGAAAAAACGCATGCGCACCAGTTAGTTGATGATGTACCCGAAGAAGTAAAACAACAACGTGCCGATGCCATAATGGAAATTCAGCAGGGTATTTCTTTCGATAAGAACCAGGAAAAAATTGGCAAGACCTATAAAGTTTTGATCGATAAAAAAGATGGTAATTTCTTTGTTGGACGTACGGAGTTCGATTCGCCCGAAGTTGATAACGAGGTTTTAATTGACGCTTCTGTTGACTACGCTACCGTTGGCAGCTTTGTTAATGTGCAAATTGACAACGCCGAAGACTTCGACCTTTATGGACATATTGTAAAATAATGTAAAGCCATTGCGTAATTTGGTTAATGATTTTACATTTGACCAATGGACGTTGCCTGTATAAGCTATCAAGACACCGGGTTTTTCTCCCAAACAATTGTCGATTACATTGACGATGCCGCGCAATTAAGGCCGTTTTATAAATACCGCCCCAACATTGAAGGCTTTGCTGAACTGTTAGCCAACAAAAAAGTTATAGCCGACAGGCAGGTTTTGCATGATGTTCTTCGTGAGCAATATGCTATTATGGCTAACGATAGAAAAGTACTGGATAATATTTCCCTGTTAAAAGAAGCCAATACTTATACCGTTACTACGGGCCACCAGCTTAACATCTTTACCGGGCCGCTTTATTTTATTTATAAAATAGTTACCGCCATTAAACTGGCTAAGCAATTAAAAAAAGCCTTCCCCGATAAAAACTTTGTGCCGGTATATTGGATGGCGTCAGAAGATCATGATTTTGCTGAGATAAATTATACCAACATCGGTGGCAAAAAAGTACAATGGGAATATGAAGCTGCTGGCGCCACGGGCCGCATAGATCCAAAAACGATGCGCAAGGTGTTGAACGAATACAAGGGCGTTTTAGGTTTAGATGGGCACGCATCCGAGTTGACCGATATAGTAGAACAAGCTTATGCCAGCACTTTCGATAAACTGGCCGACGCTACACGCTACCTGGTAAATGCTTTGTTTGGCAAATATGGTTTGGTAATAATTGATGCCGATGATGTCGCCTTTAAAAAGCAATTTGCACCGATAATCCAACAGGATATTATTGAGCAAAACAGTTTTAAAAATATAACTGCCACTAATCATGAGCTGCAAAAGGCAGGCGTACATATACAGGTTAATCCGCGCGAGATCAACTTTTTTTACCTGCAGGATGAATTGCGCGAGCGTATTGTTTTTGAGCATAATGAATACCGCGTATTAAATACCGAGATCCGTTTTACCGAAGAAGAGTTAAAAAAAGAAATAGCAAATCACCCGGAATATTTTAGTCCGAATGTGGTGATGCGGCCGTTGTACCAGGAATGTATTTTACCCAACATAGCCTACATAGGCGGTGGTGCCGAGGTGGTTTACTGGCTTGAACTGAAATCCACTTTTGAGCATTACAAAGTTGATTTCCCGGTTTTAATATTGCGTAATTCGGCGCTGGTTATCCGTAAAGAATCCGCAGCAAAAATTGCCCGCATGGAGCTTTCAACTGCCGATCTGTTCAAAACTACCGATATTATAAAAAGCGACTGGGTAAAAAAACATAGCGAGCATACCCTATCGTTACAACAAGAGTGGGCAGAACTGCAAGCTGTATTTGAAAAGGTAAGATCAAAGGCTCGAAAAGTAGATAACACGCTTGCACCATCGGCAGAGGCAGTACAAGCGCGTTTAAAACACGCCATTGATAGCCTGGAGAAAAAATTGGTTAAAGCCGAAAAAACTAAATATCATACCCATCTTACACAAATAGACGCCATAAAAGCCGAACTTTTCCCCAAAGACAGTTTACAGGAACGTACCGAGAACTTTGGTCTGCTATACGTTAAATGGGGACAACAGTTTATTGAAGAATTGGTCAAAAATTTTGAACCGCTTGATTTTAAGTTTGCGGTATTGACGGAGAAATAACCTATTATGACTTTTAAATCTACCATCCTTATTCATCCCGGGCTGGGTAGTTCTGGCCCGCAGCATTGGCAATCTATTTGGGAAAAAGAATATGGTTTTACCCGTATTGAACAACAGGAATGGGACGCACCTGTACGTGCCGAATGGGTTGAAACTATTAATGACACCGTTAATAGGTATGATCCCGAAACCGTGATAATTGTAGCGCATAGCTCAGCTTGTACGGCCGTGGCTTATTGGGCGCAAAAATATAATATTGCCATTAAAGGCGCGCTGTTGGTTGGGCCAAGTGATACCGAAGCTGACACTTACCCGCCCGGTACAACCGGGTTTAAACCGGTGCCTTTAATTAAGCTACCTTTCAAATCAATTGTGGTAGCCAGCGCTAATGATTATTATGTAAGCCTTGAGCGTGCTAAACTTTTTGCTGATAGCTGGGGAAGCGAATTAATAAATATTGGCGATGCCGGGCATATAAATGCAGCAGCGGGATTTGGGCAATGGGATGAGGGGTTGGAGTTTTTGAAGCGATTGGATAGATAATTGAGATGGGTGTCATCCTGAGGTACTCGAAGGATGAGCGTAAAGGCCAGCCCGCATAGTCTTCGAGTGCTTCAGACTGACAGCGCTCTTTACAATAAGTGTTTATATTTGCGCATGCTCGTCACCGAATCAACTCTCCGCACCTTCACCAAAAACATATTCCTTTCCATAGGCTGCAGCGATGAGCATGCAACTCTAGCAACCGATGTATTAATTAAAGCTGATATGCGTGGTATTGACTCGCACGGTGTGGCGCGGTTAATGGGCTATGTAAGGCTGTGGGAGAAACAACGCATTAATACCAAGCCCAATATTCAGATAGTTTATGAAACGCCAACCACCGCCACGGTTGACGGTGATGCGGGCCTGGGTTTGGTGGTTGCGCCTTTTGCTATGCAGATAGCTATTGAAAAAGCCAGGCAATACGGTTCTGGTTGGGTGGCTATACGTAATTCTAATCATTTTGGTATTGCAGGGTACCACGCCTTAATGGCGGTGGAAAAAGATATGATAGGTTATGCCATGACCAATGCAAGTCCGCTGGTTGCGCCAACTTTTTCTAATGAGCGTATGTTGGGCACTAATCCTATGTGTTATGCTTTCCCGGCAGGTAAATATCCGCCGGTTGTGGTTGATATGGCGACATCGGCAGCAGCTAATGGTAAACTGGAAATAGCGCAACGATCAGGCAAGCAAGTGCCTGAAGGTTGGATACAAGATGAACAAGGAAATTATACAACCGACCCGCACGCTTTAAAAAACCGCGGTTCATTATTGCCGCTGGGCAGTGACCGCGAGCACGGCAGCCATAAGGGTTTTGGGTTAAGCGCGGTGGTCGATATTTTATCGGGTGTACTATCGGGCGCTAACTATGGCCCGTGGGTACCGCCCTTTGTTTCGTTCTTAGAGCCACCAACCGACCCGGTAGGCGCAGGCATTGGTCATTTTGTTGGCGCTATGCGCGTTGATGGTTTCCGCCCGGCAGATGAGTTTAAAAGCAACATGGATAACTGGATTGCCCGCTTTAAATCGGCATCGCCAATAAATCCTGATCAAAAAGTAATTATCCCCGGCGAACCTGAATTGGAAGCTGAAATATACAGAAAGCAAAACGGCATCCCTTTGGTTGATGCCGTTGTAAAAGATTTGAATGAATTGGCGGGGAAGCTGAAGGTTTCTCCTTTAGCCTCCTAACCCTCTAAAGGGGGAACGAAGGTGGATCGTTTTTTAGAAAATGTCATCTGGACGAAGGAGAGATCTATACACGGACTTGTCCACTTAGATTATGTATAGATTTCTCGCTATTGCTCGAAATGACATCGCTTTTTATTAAGCAGGTATGGGCTTAATGTATCCCCCTAAACAACCTGCTCCAGCGTATTTTGCTGAAGAAAGATGCATTGTCATCCCAGCTCATCCATATAAACAGGGCTTTGCCTACAATATGATCCTCTGGTACAAAACCCCAGAAACGCGAGTCTAATGAATCGTGGCGATTATCTCCCATCATCCAGTAGTAATTCATTTTAAAGGTATAGCTATCTGTTTTTTTGCCGTTTATCAAAATGTCATTGCCCACTTCTTGTAAAGTATTACCCTCGTAAACGGTAATTGCACGGCGGTAAAAAGGTAGAGTTAACGAGTCCAGCTTTACGGTCCATCCTTTTTTGGGGATGATAACCGGGCCATAGTTATCTACGTTCCACTTGTATTTATGATCTTTCGGCTTGCTTTGGCTATTTGGGAAAGTAGAAGGATCTTGCATGTCTTTTTGTGCAATGTTCTGTGTAACCGCTTTAACATTTGAAAATCCTTTCAATGACGCTGCCGATTCTTTGGTCATTGTTGGCGGACCGCCTTCATAATTGGTAATACTTAGGTCCTGTATGCTTTGCGGGTTAATGTCTATACCGGTAGTGGTAACTGTATAATCGGTTTGCTCGCCGGGTGGGTTTGGCGCCGCTTTACCGTTTACATAAACCTGTCCATCTACCAGGCTAAGGGTATCGCCGGGTGTGCCCTGGCAGCGTTTAATATAATTTTCGCGTTTATCAACAGGTCGATTAAACGGTGAGTCGGCTTCCATTGGGTAGTTAAAAACAACCACATCGCCTTTTTTTACATCACTAAAGCCGGGCAAACGGTGATAGTTTAGTTCTATGCCATCCCAATATGCTTTGGTGCCGATAAGTGGCATGGTGTGGTGCGCAAATGGAAAAGCAATAGGCGTCATCGGTGTACGCGCGCCGTAGTTTACTTTACTCACAAATAAAAAGTCGCCAACCAATAATGATCTTTCCATTGATGGCGTGGGTATGGTATAAGCCTCAATAAAAAAAGCACGTATCAGCGTAGCGGCTACTACTGCAAAAATTATAGCGTCGACCCATTCACGGGTTTGCGATTTCTTTTTCTTATTTGTTTTGGTATTTTTTTTACTCCAGAATTTCCAGTTCATTTCTTATAAATATGGTATAAATCTTTAGGCTAAATTAAACATATCGCTAACAGAAAAGAAACCTTTTTTACCGGGTATCCATTCGGCAGCTAATACGGCGCCCAGGGCAAAGCCGTTACGGTTATGTGCAGTATGTTTAAACTCGATAGTATCTACTTCAGAATCATAAATAACGGTATGTGTGCCCGGTACGCTGTCAATACGGTGCGATTCTATTAATAATTGGTCGGCTTTTAAATTATCATCGCTATTGCCATCTGCATCGGTAACTACATTGGCCCATTCTTTTTTAGAATCAAGGTTATCCAGTATCCCTTCGGCAATGGTAATGGCGGTTCCGCTTGGCGCATCCAGCTTTTGTACGTGATGAATTTCTTCTACCTGCACATCATAATACGGATGGGCATTCATTAGTTTTGCCAATATTTTGTTAACCTGGAAAAATATATTTACGCCAACGCTAAAGTTGGATGCGTAAATAATGGTGCCGTTGCTTTCCTGGCATTGCTGCTTTACTGCAGGCAACTGATCATACCAGCCCGTGGTACCCACCACAACCGGGATACCGGCTTTAAAACAATGCCCAATATTACTTAATACGGTTGCGGGTGTGCTAAACTCAATAGCCACGTCGGCTTTTTGAAGGTTTTCGGTAGTCAGATCATCTAAATTGTCATGATCAATTGTCAATACAATTTCGTGCTTACGGTCGGTAGCTATCTTTTCTATGATCTTACCCATTTTGCCGTAACCTAATAATGCAATTTTCATTGTTGTAAAATACTTATGGAAGTGCTAAGGTAAGCTTTAAACCCGGAATAACGGAACCACTTAAATTTGTCGCGTAAGCATTGTTGGGACTAATAACCGTAGGCGAAACTTTAAAGGTGAAGTTATTATCCATACTATAACTATGCTGAAACTTAGCTTCAATATAAGCGTCAATAACCTGTATGCCCCAGCCTGCTACAAATAAAAACACACCTACTTCTTCACCGCGCTTGTAGGCAGTAACCTCGTCGTTTATCGCATCGGAGGATATATTATATTGCTGATATTGCTGGTAAAGATTATACTCGCTGTCGCCGGGCTTAGGGGCAATGGCAAACTCGCGGTCCTTGGCAATTTTTAAGTTGATGCCATAGGCATTATGATTATAAATATAAACATCGGCCAAAAGCGCCAATCCTACATAAATAACAGGCACCTTCCAAACCTGGTGGTTGTAAAGTTGTCCCCATCCCGGTACCATTAACGAACGCATAACCGCTTTATGCGGGCTATGGTTACTATCGGGATGCCAAACTCTTTCTTTAGGCTTTGGCACAATGGGGTTAAGCCTGGCCGAATCTTTTCGGGCCTGTAATAATTTATCTGTTTTTGATTTTTTACCAAGCGAATCAATTTGCTGCGCGTTGGCGGCAATTGATAAGGTGAGGAAACAAATAATTAAAACGTATTTATACATATTTACCAATCCAGCATTTCAAGGATACGGCCAAGGTCATCTTCCGATAAAAAGGGTATCTCAATACTGCCCTTTCCCTGGCTACTTACCTTTAAAGTTACCCTGGTACTAAACTTCGACGCCAGGTCATCCTGTATCTTTTGCAACTGGAATGACAAAGACTCCGGCTGTTTGCCTTCTTTCTTTGTATTTGCCCTTTGCTCCTCGCGTGCCAGTTCTTCTACCTTACGAACGGATAAACCTTGCTGAATAATATGTTTGTGTAAATATAATTGTTTGCCGGGGTCGCTAACAGATATTAACGCCTTTGCGTGGCCCATGCTTATTTGGCCGTCCCGAAGGGATGCCTGTATAGCAGGCGGCAGTTTTAACAACCTTAAATAATTGGTAACGGTTGACCTGTTTTTGCTAACGCGATCGCCTAATTCTTCCTGTTTCAGGTTACATTCGTCCAGCATGCGCTGAAAACTTAGCGCTACTTCAATAGCATTCAGATCCTCGCGCTGTATGTTTTCGATCAATGCCATTTCCAGCATTTGCTGATCGTTTGCAGTACGAACGTAGGCAGGCAGATGTGTTAAACCGGCTAGTTTAGAAGCCCGGTAACGGCGTTCGCCCGATATTAACTGGTAGCTATGCGGGCTAATGCGCCTTACGGTAATTGGCTGTATAAGGCCCTGTAACTTAATGGAATCGGCTAACTCGTATAGTGCCGTTTCATCAAAATCGGTACGTGGCTGAAAAGGGTTAACCTCTATTTCGCTTAATTTAATCTCATTTACCGAACCGTGGCTATTAACCTCGGGCGATGCAGATACAGAGTGGTTTTTATTAGGAAGAACGTTTTCCGAGTCGTTTAACAGGGCGCTTAATCCCTTACCCAGGGCCTTTCTTTTTTCTGTACTCATTTATTCAGCGGTTTCTGTTATCTCGGTAAGCTCGTCTGCTACCATTCCGTTCTTACGTACAATTTCGCGGGCAAGGTTAAGGTAATTAATAGCGCCCTTGCAGGTAGCATCATGCATAATTACCGACAAGCCAAAACTTGGAGCTTCGCTTAAACGTGTGTTGCGTTGAATTATGGTATCAAAAACCATGTCTTCAAAATGATTGCGCACTTCTTCGACAACCTGGTTAGCTAAACGTAAACGAACGTCATACATAGTTAATAGTATGCCTTCAATTTCTAAAGCAGTATTTAGGCGGTTTTGAACAATTTTAATGGTGTTTAATAATTTGCCTAATCCTTCTAATGCAAAGTATTCGCATTGTACGGGGATGATAACCGAATCGGCAGCGGTAAGGGCGTTAATGGTAATTAAACCTAATGATGGCGAGCAATCAATAATGATAAAATCATACTCATTGCGGATACCATCTAACACGGCTTTCATTTTAAACTCGCGCTCGTCAAGGTTTATCATTTCTATCTCGGCACCTACCAGGTCAATGTGAGCCGGCAGCAGGTCGAGATTAGGTGTATCCGTTTTAATAATAGCAGTATGCGGATCAATATCATTAATGATACACTCATAAATGCTGCTTTGAATGTTGCGCGGATCAAACCCTATACCCGATGTGGTATTAGCCTGCGGATCGGCATCGACCAATAAAGTTCTATACTCTAATACAGCTAAACTTGCGGCCAGGTTAATGGATGATGTTGTTTTACCCACACCGCCTTTTTGATTGGCTAAAGCAATTATTTTACACATTTTATATTTATAAAAATTTTATAACAGGTTAATAATGACGAAAAACAGACATAGAAATTTCTACCTTCGAAATGATTTTCACAGGTTGCTAAGATAAGTAATAAAACAACTTAGAAATCCACAGATTTAGGCTATTTACAAACAAATTAAGCGCGAATTGTTAAGAATACTGAATGCAATTATCTTCATTCAATAACTCACTAACTCGCTAATTCACTCATTATAAACACATGGTTACTATAATTTCTGCCACAAACCGTCCGGGCAGCTCAACATTAAAGCTGGCTAAATACTATCAAAAAAAGCTGCACGAAAAAGGGCTGGAAGCCGGGCTGTTATCATTAGCGCAACTGCCTGCTAATATAATTGAAAGCGATCTGTACGGTAAACGCAGCGAGCAATTTATGCCGATACAGGAAATTATCACTAAAACACAAAAATTCCTGTTTATTATACCCGAATATAATGGCAGCTTCCCCGGTATTTTAAAGCTGTTTGTTGATGCTTGTTCGTTTCCCGAAAGTTTTTATGAAAAGAAGGCAGCACTGGTAGGCGCGTCGTCGGGCCGGTATGGAAACATTCGTGGTATTGAGCATTTTACAGGCATATGCAATTATATTCACCTGCATATACTCCCGCTAAAAATTCATATTGCCGATATTAAAAACGAATTGGACGCCGATGGCGATCTTTTTAAAGAAGATACCGTGAAGTTTACCAATGAGCAAATGGATAAGTTTATTAAGTTTTAACTGTAAAAGCTTATTTCCCGTTTATCAATTTGGCCATACCAAAAGCTGCACCGGCAGCTAATACACCGATAACTAAAACTTTTAAGGCGCCCGTAAATGCGGGTTGGCCGGTAACCCGGCTTTTAAAATAACCAAACACAAACAGGCATAGCATGGTAATTATGCAGGAATAATATAAGCCGTTGATGGAATTATCGGTAAAAAAGTAAGGCGATAATGGTATTATGCCACCAACAATGTACGATATCCCGATAGTTATTGCGCTTTGGGTGGCGCGGTTAGCTTCGGGTTTTTCTAATCCTAATTCGTAGCGCATCATAAAATCAACCCATTTATCGGTATCGCGGGCCATTTCATCAGCTACCTGTATTTGTAATTGTTCTGATAAACCAAAACCGGCAAAAACTTCGCGCACTTCGGCTTTTTCCTGCTCGGGTATGCGTGCAACCTCTTCATATTCTCGTTTTAATTCAGACGCGTAATGATCTGCTTCGGTTCGCCCGGCTAAAAAACCACCGAGGCCCATCGCTATTGAACCTGCTACAATTTCGGCAATGCCAGCCGTAATAATAATACCGGTTGAATTTACAGCACCACTTAACCCCGCTGCTAATGCAAATGGCACGGTAAGCCCGTCAGACATACCGATAACAATATCGCGTATGGTATCAGAGCTTTTTAAATGGTGTTCGTGGTGCATAATGCTAAGTTCTTATTGCATTTAATTCGGCTTTAATAGTATCCCAGGTGTAATAGGTAGTTTCACCATTTTTATGTTGAGTTAGCCTCTTGCTTAGTTCTTTTTTATGGATTTCCGAAAATCGAATATCGTTTGATTCAACACTCTCCCATAAACTTTCGGTCATTAAAGCATGCTCAGTAACCATTAGGCTTAATATTTCCTGCATTTGAATAAGGTTTAAGTTATATGCCAGGTTAATGATAAGGGGTATGTAAATATAGGTATTAACATGTTATTAAAAACAATAGAAATTATAATAAGTTGAATATTTAATATTTACGTTGATATGGAAAAAAATGTTTTGCTATTTATTATTTTGATAACAGTCCTATGCTCATGCTCACAAAAAAAGCCCGACCCTGCAAAGGCGTACACAGTTAGCAATTCAAGCAATCAGCAAATAAAACTCGACCCGCCGTATTCAACCAAAGCTGTACGTAATTATTGTAAAGTTATCGGCTGGCAAAAAGGCGAGATGCCGGCGGCGCCTGCCGGATTTAAAGTGAGTCTATATGCAAGCGGTTTGGATAACCCCCGGAATATTTATGTTGCACCGAATGGCGATGTTTTTGCATCTCAGGCCACTACCGAAATGAAGGGCATTATGAAAATAGGGGCCGATATTATTGGCGCAGGCGGATCAGAAAACTTAAATAAAAGCCCCAATAATATTATCCTGTTCCGCGATACGAATGGCGACGGCATTCCAGATACAAAAAGTGTTTTTTTAAGCGGACTTAACCAACCTTATGGCATGGTTATTTTAGGCGATTGGTTTTATGTGGCTAATACGGATGGCTTATGGCGCTACCCGTATAAAATCGGGCAAACAAAAATAAATGGATCAGGTACAAAAATCTTGTCATTACCTGCAGGCGGCTATAATAACCATTGGACACGCAACCTACGGGCAAATGCCGATGGCAGTAAAATATATGTTTCGGTAGGATCGGGAACAAACACTGCCGAAAAAGGCTTAGAAAACGAGGTGCGCCGGGCAGATGTGCTTGAAATAAACCCCGACGGCACAGGTGAACGTGTTTATGCTTCGGGCTTGCGTAACCCCGCGGGGATAGATATTCAACCCGGAACAACTGCTTTATGGGCAGCAGTAAATGAGCGGGATAATTTAGGTGATAACATTGTGCCCGATTATTTAACCAGCGTGAAACCAGGAGGTTTCTACGGATGGCCGTGGGCTTACTTTGGCGCGCACGAAGATCCTACGCATAAAAATGAGCGCCCCGATATGGTTAAAAAGGCAATTGTGCCCGATGTTGCATTAGGTTCGCATACGGCATCGTTAGGATTGGCTTTTTATGATGCTGATAAATTTCCCGCAAGGTTTAAGGGCGGGGCATTTATTGGGCAACATGGTTCATGGAACAGTTCAACTTTGGTGGGTTATAAAGTAGTATTTGTTCCGTTTGTTAACGGGAAACCCACAGGTAAACTGGAAGACTTTTTAACCGGCTTTATTGCTGATGCAGCGAAAAAAGAGGTGCATGGCCGCCCGGTAGGCGTTGCTGTTGCCAAAGATGGATCGTTATTAGTGGCCGATGATTCGGGGAATAGGATATGGCGGGTAAGTGTAAATTGATACTTGTCATTAAGTTAACCCGGCGACTATAACTCACCCCGACTACGCTACGCTTGTCGACCCTCTCTTCCGCAAGCGGAAAAGAGGATTAAAGAGATTTTTTTCAAATGCCCTCTTTTCGCCGCAGGCGAAGAGAGGACGGCCGGGCGAAGCCTCGACCGGGTGAGTTATCGTAAGCTATGCAAACCGTGCGTATTGCTTACACTATTTCCTTAACTTAAGGGAGGAAATTCGCCCGGTAATTGATTTGTGTGCAAATAATAGGCTATTACTCTTTATTGCATATATCACAAAGGCTTGACAATTGACTTATTCCTTTTTTATGAATAAAGGTTTATGTTTGTTTTGCTCAAACAACAAGTGTGATAAAATTTTACGCCGCCTTATTTTTCATTTTGATTTCGGGAATTGCTGCACAAGCGCAAATTAAGACCGACTCTATAAAAGCCGATAGTATAAAACGCCTGCAGGCGGTTACTATTAAAGGCTATCTTTCTGATGAACCTTTGTTAAATGTGCCCGCATCTGTAAGTACTTTAAGTTCTGATCAGTTAAAACAACAGCCGCAGGGTTCAATGGTATCGGCAATGAATACTATACCGGGTGTGCGGATGGAAGAACGGTCGCCGGGCAGTTATAGGCTGGCTATTCGGGGCAGCCTGATACGATCGCCGTTTGGCATACGCGATGTTAAAATATATTTTGACGAAATACCATTAACCGATGCAGGCGGCAATACTTATTTAGCAGCTATTGACGTAAACAGTATCAACAGTATAGAAGTTCTGAAAGGGCCCGATGGTAGTTTATTTGGAGCCAATTCGGGCGGCGTGGTTTTGTTGAATGCTATTAACGCTAATGCGGGCAATTTTGCTTCACTTGCTATGAATGGCGGCTCGTATGGTTTATATCATGAAAATGCAGGGGTGCAAACTGCTTCAGGCAATAACCTGCTCAACATTAATCAATCATATCAAACCTATGATGGCTATCGCCAAAACAGCGCTATGCACCGCAATTATCTGCAAATTGAAGACAGGCTAAAATACAATGGCAATAGCCAGTTAAAATTTTTAGGTTTTTATTCCGACCTGTATTATCAAACACCAGGAGGCTTAACGCTGGCGCAGTTCCAGGCTGATCCAAGCGACGCAAGGCTGGCTACCAAAACATCGTTAAGCGCGCAGGATCTGAAAGCAGCCGTATTTGATAAAACTTTGTTTGGTGGTGTGGTTAATGAAATGCACTTGTCAAAAGATATACGGAATGTAACCACCATATTCGGAACCAGCGTTGACTGGACAAACCCATCATTTACTACTTACGAGCATAGGGTTGAGAATACCTATGGCTTACGTACTTATTTTGAACTGGTGCAAGGTGCGCCAACAGAAAATGTAAACTGGAAAATAAACCTGGGCGGCGAGTGGCAGCAAACCAACTCAATAGCCAGCGACTACGGCAATAATCACGGTAACCAAGACACCACGCAAACACAAGACAGGATACATACTAACCAGAATTTTATTTTCACGCGTTTTGAGGGACATTTTTATAAGAAATTACAAGTTGAGGCGGCGCTAAGTGTAAATAATTACCAGTACCAGTTTTTAAATATATACCCGCTTGCGCAAACTACCTTTATAAAAAGGCCGTTTAATGCCGAGTTGATGCCGCGCCTTGCACTGTCTTACCAAATCACTAATGATTTTATATGGCGGGCATCGCTTAGTCGCGGTTATTCTACGCCAAATACGGGCGAGGTTAGGGGGACTGACCATGTCATTAACCCAAATTTGCAGGCGCAGGATGGTTATAACTATGAAACGGGTTTCAGGCTGCGCGATAAGGATGAACGTTTTTTGCTTGATGCTTCCGTTTATTATTTCCGTTTGAATAATGCGATTGTGCAATTGCAGCATCCGGACGGTACCACTTATTATACCAATGTTGGCGGCACTAATCAGCCAGGTTTAGAGGTTTATTTTACTGCGTGGATCATCAAGCAAAATACATCGGCGTTTATTCGCGGGTTGCAGTTTAACCAAAGTTACACGTTGAATAAATATACTTTCCGGGATTATAGCACTTTTTCGGGCAATACGGTAACCGGCACACCGCGACAAGATATTGTGAGCAGTTTGCAAGTATTGTTTCCCGAAGGGTTTTACCTGTTCTCGCAATATAGCTTTACCGATAGCGCACCGCTAAACGATGCCAATACCATATTTGCCAATAGCTATAAATTATTGGGTGCAAAATCAGCGTGGAAGCAATTAATAGCCCATAAAACACCAATAGAAATATTTGCGGGCGCCGATAATATTTTGAATACCCATTATAGTTTGGGCGATGACCTTAACGCCGCGTTAAACCGCTTTTATAACCCCGCGCCGTTGCGTAATTATTACTTCGGGTTCAACATTAAGTTTTAGTTGATTAGCAATAAGAGCACCGTATGTGAATGGTGCTCTTATTGCTGTTTGTTGTGAATTACTGAGTTTGAAACGGGCATTTTTTATGCTTATTGCATCTCGTTTTTACTATTGTAGTAATTCTATGCAATAAGTCAGTAATGTGACAATTTACACACCGAATTTTATCCAGCCTGTGCCTTCGTAGCCAAAAATAAATTGTTTGGGGTTAATGATCTCCGCCAGTATTTCTACCGAGTCCACTATCCGCGGACCGGGGCGATTGAAATATTGATTGCCATCGGCAATATAAACGCGGTTATTTTTTACGGCTTTTAAATCGGCAAAGCCGGGTTGTTGTAGTAATATATCTATTTCGCGCATGGTGCGTTCAATAGGAAATCCGCAGGGCATAACGATGATGATATCAGGGTCGGCATTTTGAATGTCGGTCCACTGAATATAGGGTGAGTGTTTACCTGCTGTTGCCAGTATAGATGTGCCGCCTGCAATGCTTACCAGTTCGGGTATCCAGTTGCCTGATACCATCATGGGTTCCAGCCATTCAATACAGGCAACGGTTGGTTTGTTATCAATAAATTTTAATTTATGGCGTATGATATCAACACGCTCCTGCAGATCTTCGACATAAACTTTACCTTTGTCGGCTACGCCTAATGCTTTGGCGACGGTGATAATATCATTAAAAATATCATACAAGCTATCAGGCTGCAGTGAAACAATTACCGCCATTTTATCCAGGTAACTTTCCAATGCTTCTTCCACATCTTTTAACGATACGGCGCAAACCTCGCATTGTGCCTGGGTAATCACTACATCGGGCGATAGGTGTTTGATTACCTCGCGCTTTACGGTGTAAACGGATAAAGCGTCGGCCAATATTTCTTTTACCTTAACATCAATTGCCATGCTGCTCATCCCGTCGGGAAAGTTGGCTTCAGAGCATACGGGTAAGTGTTTAATGCTTTCCGGGTAATCGCACTCATGCGAGCGTCCTACCAGGTTTTCTTCTAAACCTAAAGCACATACAATTTCTGTTGCTGATGGTAATAAGGAAATGATTCTCTTCATAGATGTGCAAATGTATGTGAATGTGCAGATATGCAGATGTGCAAATGTGCGGTTTTTTTTACTGTTGGATAATTCATTCAAATCATCTGCATATTCGCACATTTGCACATCGTAAATGTTAATTTAACATTTACCTGTTATCTTTATCCGCATATGATATTGCTAACCTTCTTCATTGGTTTAATTGCCAATTTTATAGGATATGTACCGCCGGGTAATATTAACCTGACTTTAGTAAAGATCACTATTAACCGTGGGATGAAACAGGCATTGCAGTTCATTATTGCCTTTTCAATTGTCGAGTTCTTTTTTACTTACATTATTATGTATGCGGCCAAATGGCTGTCGGGACAGGTTAAGCTGGATATTTTGATAGACTGGGTAATGGTGGTATTGTTCACCACCCTGGGCACTATTACCTGGCTGCACCGCAACAAACCGCCCGCGCCAAAATATTCTGATACTGCCAGTTTGCGCTATGGCCTGCTTATGGGTTTTTTAAACCCGGTGCAGGTGCCATTTTGGATGATAACCGGCACTTATTTAATTACCCATGAATGGATAGCAGTTGGCTGGCTGGCTTTAATTATATTTAGTTTGGGTTCTGCAGCCGGTGCCTTTTTATGTTTGTTTTTATACGCGCGGTTTGCGCAATATGTACAAAGTAAGTTTGCCCTGAGTAACCGAATTATTAATACGGCTATCGCGATTTTGTTTTTTGCGTTTGCGGCTTATCATGTGGTGAAGAGGATTTATTTGGCGACACATCCACCGAAAAAAACTGAGCAGGTTTATTTACAAAAGCAGCTTTAAGAATCGGTAGCAGTGCGCCGGCTTTTCAGGTTCCATATCTTTTCCGCCTTACGGCCTATCAGCCAAAAAGAAATAGCCAGTATGCCGAAGAACAGCGTTTTATTGGTATGGTCCCAAAAGTATTCGAAGTATTTGGTGTATAGGAATATGATGAGAAAGGTAATACCAAATTCGCGGGCAATAGCGTCGTTACTTTTTAGCCCGTATAAAAGGAAACCGCCTGCAACTGCTGCGGCAATTATCCCCCAATAAAATAAAGTGATCTGGCTAATGTGCATCCAGTGGTCAATATTGCCGTAGTTGCCAAATATGCTTAACAGCCATAATGATAAGAAGAGGTACAGCATACCTACAACGTAAGTAAGGTCATCAAACAGCGCAAACCAACTGCGTTTACGCAAAACAAAGCAGGCGCTCACCAGTACCACGCCAAACAATACAAAGCGTAACGGGTAGTTCATGCCAAAGAAATAGTCTGTCCAATGCGTGTGATAACCAGTCGCGGTACCAAACCAACTGCCTAATGATACCAGCGCGAATAACCATATTAGCCGGGAATCCATTTGCCAGGCTAAGAAGCCGTATACAAAAACCGATAATAAAAACAGCAACGGGAAATTACCCGAACCATTATCGAAGGTTTTACCTAAATAGGCTATGCAGCTTGCCGTAAATAATACGCCGGTAAAAATTATAGCTTCGTTACTGAATACCTTCTCGGGCATCAAACGTTCTCTTCGTCGCCCTAAGTAAAATAAAAAAGCTGCGCAAACACCTGAAACTATACTGATGATCACATCGGGTGTATAATACAAATTCTTTAACCAGTTAACTACGGCATCATTTACAATTAAAAATGCAAGCGAGGCGCCGCCGCATATTAAGGCTACCCAAAATGAATATTTAGCCAGCCGCATCCAGTCGAACCCTTTAACTTCGTAAGAGTTACGCAACGATTCTGCTTGTTCTTTATTAACCAGGCCATCTTTTTCCCAATGCTTAATGGCGTTGTTCAAAAGCTCACTTTCCTGTTGGTCAATGTGTAGTTTCATAGTAGTTAATGGATCATAGTTGATAGTTCATGGCCCTGTCAACGCAAGATAAGAATTAATTAAATAATCATAAACTACGATCCATCAACCTAACTGTATCCTGTTTATCCTTACCTAACTGGGTAGTCAATTCTTCAAGTGATGAAAATTTAATATCGTTACGTATAAAATGGTGAAATTCCAGTTTTATCTGCTGGCCGTATATCTCGGTATCAAAATCAAAAATGTTTACTTCAATATTGCGGGTAATGCCGCTTATGGTAGGGCGGCTGCCTATATAAGCCATGCCGGTATAACCCTTATCGGCTATTTTAACCTTTGCGGCAAATATCCCGTCGGACGGTATCAACTTATAATTTTCTTCAATTAAAATATTGGCGGTAGGGTAGCCTATTTTGCGGCCTATCTGGTCGCCGCGGGTAACTTTGCCGGTTATAAAAAACGGGTAACCTAAAAATTCATTGGCCAGATCTATCTCCCCGTTCAACAGCGCCGCCCTTATGCGGGTAGAGCTTACCGCTACTGCATGAATATCCTGCTCGGGTATCTCCAGTACATCAAAGCCATAAACAGGGCCTAAGCGTTGCAGGTCGGTTAAGCCGCCCTGGCGGTCTTTGCCAAAACGGTGATCGTAACCTATCACAATTTTTTTTGTGCCAATCTTTTGCACCAACACATCACGTATATAATCCTCGGCAGATTGATTGGAAAAATCGCGCGAGAATGGCGTGATAATTAAATGGTCAATGCCTAATTGTTCCAGCAGCCCGGCTTTTTCGTTGATGGTGTTGATGAGTTTTATGCTTTCATCTTCCGGGCGCAATATCATCCGCGGATGCGGAAAAAAAGTTAGCACCACGGTTTCGCCGCCGCTTGCCTCAGCCAGTTCTTTTACGCGTGATAGGATTTTACGATGCCCTAAATGTACGCCGTCGAAAGTGCCAATGGTAACCACCGCATTTTTTACCGGCTTAAATTCATCTATGTGATGATATATTTTCATGCTTTAGTAGAATACGTAAAGATAGCTGTAAAGGTTGATTTTTTTAGGTAAAAGGTGAAAGCGGAAAGGTAAAAGGTGAAAAAGCGATGTGGCATTTTGAGCAGTAATGAATCTATACGGATCATTGTCCGCTTAGCTGGTGTATAGATCTCTCACTATCGTTCGAGATGACATTTTCTTATACCGCTGTTTTTTGTTCGCGTATCACGTTTACCAGTTCCATAACTTCCCAGGCGTTCTCAAGTTTGTAATTGCCGCTGCGGGTGCGTGTTAGTTTTGAAAGGTAGGCGCCATTATTTAACGCCTTGCCAAAATCATTAACCAGTGACCGTATATAAGTGCCCTTGCTGCATACTACCCTAAAATCAACTTCGGGTAGTTCAATTCGGGTAATTTCAAATTCGGTTATGGTTACATTTCTTAATCGCAGTTCTACTTCTTCGCCGCGGCGGGCTTTTTCATATAACCGTTCACCATCAATTTTAATAGCTGAGTGCGCAGGCGGGTATTGTTGAATATCGCCAATGAATTGCGCGCAGGCATTTTTTATTTGTTCGTCGGTTAGTTGACTGATGTCGAATTGTTGATCGGGTTCGGTCTCCATATCGTATGATGGGGTGGTAGCGCCGAAAACCATCGTTCCTGTATATTCCTTTTCTTCGGCCTGGAAAGTGTCTATCTGCTTGGTCATTTTACCGGTGCAGATGATCAACAAACCCGTAGCCAGCGGATCGAGCGTACCCGCGTGACCGACTTTTAGCTTTAACGGTTTAAACGAATTACGCAGTTTGCCCACGACATCAAAGCTGGTCCATTGGTAAGGTTTATTAACCAGCAGCAGTTCGCCTTCGGCAAAATTAAATTGTTTGTGTTTATCCACGCTGTTTTTGTAAGCGGCAAAGGTAGGATTTTGTGTAAACGTTTTGGCCATCATCCGCATTTGCAGTAACTGAAAAATTTGGCATACATTAATTAAAAGTCTTATCTTTCCGGTAAGTAGTTACTCAATTTCTATTTGTTTAAATATGAAAACAAACCTTATTATGGTTGCACTGCTGTTAAATGCAGCATTAGGTTTTGGCGCGAATCCTTTTAAATGTATTATAAAAGGCGACGTAATAGACAGGAACAGCACGGCTTTGCTTTTAGAAAAAGTGTCGGACAGCCGTGCCAGGGAACCAAAGCAGCAAATTATACCTATTCATAATCACACTTTTGAATTTGAATTTGATTTAAATGAAACAGAGGCCTATGAATTAATTTTTAAGGATGAATTTGATGCCGGAGTATATGACGCCATTGTTTTTTTTCCGGCAACGGGAGTGATCAACTTTAAATTATACGCACAAGCAAAAAAAGATGAAGTTATTGGCGGCGAATTGAATAATGCTTATACGGCTTATAAAAATTCTTTTGATGATACATTTCAACAAAAGAGGAAATTAACCAGCGCTGTAATAGATTCATTAAACAAGGTTAATGGCTACTATAGCCCGGCGAGAGATAGCATCATGAATTTTATAAGAGGGAAAAGCCATGCAGATATTGACCCATTGATTTGGAGGAGGTTGACAGAAATGGATAAGTCGGGAGATGCGCTTACATTACATGGACGATTGGCAAAAAAAGCACAGGATGAATTGCTTGCCGACCAAAAAACATGGGAATATGACTATATAAGCAAACATATAAATATACTTTCTTATTATTTAATGCTGCACGATGCTTTATTTGGTGCAAAAGATAACCCTGTACTTTTGGCGGATATTAAACGTGCTTACCCCATATTTTCTACAAAATACCCAACCCATTCTTATACCAAACTTATAGGCGATCTGCTAACCGGTTTTAATAAGATAATCCCGGGCCAAAAGCTTATTGATGTGAATTTGCCGGACCTTGCCGGCAAAACACACCACCTGAATGACCTGGCAAAAGGAAAAGTTACACTGATAGATTTTTGGGGATCGTGGTGCGGGCCATGCATTGCTGCCAGCCGCGCAATGGTGCCTGTATATAATGAATTTAAAGGCAAGGGATTTAACGTAATTGGCATTGCCAAAGAATATAAAACCACTAAAAGCCTGAAAATTGCCTTAAACCGCGAAAAATATCCGTGGATAAACCTGGTGGAACTGGACGACCGCAACGGTGTTTGGAACAACTATGGCATAACCAATTCTACCGGGATGATGTTGCTGGTTGACAAGGATGGCAAAATATTGGCAGTTGACCCTACAGCCGAAATGGTTAGGCAACAACTGTTGGCGAAATTATAATCAGGCGGCGATTACTCACCCAGACTTTGCTTCGCTCGTCCACCCTCTCTTCGCCTGCGGCGGAAAGAGGGTTTTGAATTTGCTTTTCCTGAATTAATGGCATTGCCATGGGCTTCTATAATATTTCATTCAGAACATATTTAGACTATTTTATGTTTAACATAAAATATTATTTGTTTTAAGTAAAATATCAATATACATTTACATTAAAACAATTGTAAATGAAATTGAAAAACAAGTGGTTGCTTAACACTTTAAAAATAGGACTTGATGTAGCCTGGTACCTTAATTTTATTACTGCGGCAATAACCTTATACCAATTAGTAAAGAGTATATTGTTTAGAAACGACTATATTTTTGCGTTACCGGTGCGTTTAGCAACTACGTTAGAACGTTATTACCCAACGTACCTTATTAACGGCGATAGTGTTACCATGCAGGCACACGAAGGGTCATTGATCGTTACCACGCCAAACCCGTTTTTTCAAATTCTCTCCATTTTAAGCTTTGTATTTTACCGGGTGCTGTTCATAGCAATATTGTACCAGCTGCGTAAGGTGTTTACTACATTTTACCGTAACGAGCCTTTTCAATATCAAAATATTGCACGTTTAAAAACAGCGGCATTATACATTGCGCTGTATTTTCCGTTGCTGCTGATTGACACCTTGGTTGATCATTACTTATTGAAAAGCTATACCACCAAATTTTCATTGGCCTGGCATTTTCCATACGCTTACCTGGGTGTTGCGGCTATAGTTTATGTTACTGCCGAAATACTTCGTTACGGGTTTGAATTAAAAAAAGAAAACGAGGAGTTTATATAACATGGCAATAATTGTAAACCTGGATGTAGAGATGGCCAAAAACAAAATGTCGCTTAAAGAACTGGCCGAGCGAATAGATATATCTATGACCAATTTATCGCTGTTAAAAACAGGCAAGGTAAAAGGTGTACGTTTTGATACGCTGGAAGCCTTATGCCGCGAGCTTAATTGCAAACCCGGCGATATTTTGAATATAACCAAAGACGAATAATCGCCAAAGTTTAAACCTTATCATCATGAAGAACCTGCTGTTATTAATTATCGCGTTTGTTACGACTTTGAGTTTAGGCTGTAATCAAAACGGACCAAAAAAATCAAAGCGTACGGTTATAACCGGGCATATTAAAAATCTGCAGGTTTTTCCTGACGATAGAACCATTGCTGTTGAGGTCGCCGATTTTGGCGCAGCGCACACCAAATATACCGGAGTTATTAAAGACGACGGAACCTTTAAAATTGCCTTTGACCAATATATTACACAAGACGTAAAACTTACCCAAAGTTTCAGAATGAGCCCGGTTGTTGAAGCGCTGATAGCTCATCCGGGGGATAGTATTAATGTAGAGTTTGATTATAAGGATGTAAATGAAGTAAAATTCTCCGGCGACAGGGCTTCAACTAATACGGCATTATTTGAGTACACTACCACTAATTACGGTTATGCAGCTGCTCCGCTTTTAAAACACCCATTACCAGATCCTGAAAGTTTTAAGGCAGATTGTGAAAAAATGCGCGCAACG
>Ga0206854_1032_pt1 | contig 42547 bp, 22 predicted proteins | sample Alteio_BWOrgCont_50_FD_152870 | JGI IMG/M metagenome (GOLD analysis project Ga0206854, IMG submission 152870) | Enriched cells from forest soil in Barre Woods Harvard Forest LTER site, Petersham, Massachusetts, United States -... | ecosystem: Environmental > Terrestrial > Soil > Temperate forest >...
CAATGTATTCTTCTTTTATCTTATTGGCCTCATTCAATTCGGTAACATTCTGTTGTAAATGATGGTTGGTTTCCATGATAACCTTATCTGCGGTTCTTATTTTTTGCAGTTGCTTGTAAATAATAATGGCGAAGATGATGACCACGCATATCAAAGTAGCTAAAACAGATACAAATAGTAACAACCGATGCTTTTGTTCCTCCTCATTCGTGATCCTGTCGCTGGCAATTATGGGTAGTATGGCGCTTACCTGTAGTTTGCGCTGGCGTGCACCATAAAAAGTAGCATCGGACATGGCTTGTTTAATGTAGATGTAGGCATTTTTAACATCGCCATTGCGGTATAACAGTTGAGCGAGATTGGTCATGGCCGCTGCTTCTTTGGTGGATGAGCGGATGTCTGCCATAGCCGCATTTATCAGCAAAGTGATCGCACTGTCAAGTTCAAACTTACGTATATAAATATCACTCAGTGTAGAGGCCGTAACAGCGTACTGGTGGTCGGTAAGATGATAATGATCTATCAATGATCTTAGATCAGCGACCGCCCGGCCTGTATTCCCTGTTTTCAGAGATCTTAAGCCGTTATAATAAATATATTCGAACGAATTAGTTTCGCATAATGAAGTAGCCGAATCGATGTATTTTCCGGCGCGGGCATTATATATAGCAGTATAGTTGTCATCCTGTATAAAATCAGCCAGGTCATAATAAGTGCGGGCATTCAAAAAATAGTATTCCTTGCGGGCCTCTTTGTCAAGTATTTTCACATTGACGGTCTTCAGCGAATCAAAAGTTTCTTTGAACAAGCCTGATGAAAGCAAAATAAAACCCAGCTTTATTTTTCCATAGGCTATTCGCTGCGGATCATTGAGCAGGCGCCCCGTTTGCTGCAACTGCTGTGTATAGCGGGATGCTTTTGTGTAGTTGAAGGATTTATATTCGTCGTAAAGTTTTAAACACAATTCATAACGTTGATCCAGTTCATTCTTGCCGAGATGAGCCAAAGCTTGCTCCAAATCCGTGATCCTTTTAATCTTCGCATCGTCATACTGCGACCTGTTGGCTAATTCACGATTAAGATTATCCAATAATAAGTTATACCCCGGCCCGGCAAATACAGGACAGAGCAATAACGTAAAGACGATGGCGAGTAAATATCGTTTCATATAGCCTGGAGCAGGTCTTTTCAGAGCATAAATAAGCAAAAGTTAAATTGGTTGGCTGAATACAAGAATATTCATGCTAAAGTAGAAAAAATAATAATAATAAACTTTCTGATAACTTATTGACAAGCGTAGCTATATATCTCAACTGTTTTTAGATCCTCTACATTCCTGAATATTTTTTTGGTTTGATACCGATGTGCTCATAAAAAATTCTTGAAAAGTGGCTCAGATTGGTGAAGCCCAATCTATAACCAGTATCTGAAACAGATAATTTTTCCTCTTTCAACAAACGGGCGGCTTCTTTTATCCTGAATCCTTGATAATAATTGAAAATGCTGTTGCCGAATACCTGGCTGAATAAACGTTTCAGCTTGGTTGGGCTCATACCAGCATGAACAGCCAATTCTTTAATAACCGGTGGTGTTTCCAGGTGTTCAAGCATCTGTTCTTTTACCTTGTAAATGGTTTGTATATCGCGACTGTTTAAAGGATACAAGTACTTTCCATCCCGCTTTTCCAATTCCATTAATAACCTGCAGATCAATTCTTCGGCTTTTACTCTTAAAAAAAATAGCTTAAAGGTTTCACCAATGGGTTCAGCCACAATTTCATATACTATCTTTTGTAAGGAAGGATAAACTATTTGTTCAAACAGTAAAGGCTGCATATTCTGCAGCAGGCTTTTCAAAACCGGCGATTTTTCCGGCACGTCAAAAAGCCCGTTCAAATAATCGGCATCTACTTCTATATTAATGGTAGCAGTATTTGTGTGGATTGAAATAACCTCATCAGTATTTATACGGCTTGTCGCAATCATGACGGATGGTGTTTCCATTAAATGCCTTCCGGTTGATGCAAGTTCTGTTTTAGGGAAGATATTTTGGAACTTAAAAAATAGCACTCTCTTGGCCGTATTAATATCCGGGTTGCTAACCATCAAGTCCTCATTCAGCTCATAATTACTTATGAGCATACGGATGTGTTCATTAAAAACAAATCCAGCGCAATATCCGCTACCAAATTTTTCAGGAATATCTACTCTGTTGTTTCTAACTTCTGTCTCCAATAAATGAGCAAACCTTAATAGAATATTTGGCACGGTTTGCTGCTCGTATTTCTTCATAAAAGTCTTTTGCGACTATTTTTAAGCCAAATGTAGTTATTTTATTCCTTAAATATCCAGCAATTTTGTATCGTTATTAAACGATGTAAGATCATGTTATTGAAAGATAAGAAAGTAGCCATTATTGGTGCGGGACCTGTTGGCCTTACCATGGCGAAGTTATTACAACAAAAAGGGATAGACGTAACCGTTTATGAAAGAGATAAAAATTCCCGGGCAAGAATATGGGGTGGTACACTTGACCTGCATAGAAACTCAGGGCAGCAAGCCCTAAAAAAGGCAGGATTGCTGGAAAGTTATTATGCTATGGCGTTACCTATGGGAATAATTTTTGCGAATGAGCAGGGCAGAATCTTGTCAACGAAAAAGCCTACACTCGAAAATCAATACGACAACCCGGAGATCAACAGAAACGATTTGAGGAAAATACTGCTTAACAGCTTAACAAATGATACGGTTACCTGGGATAGCAAATGTACAGGACTGGATGAACACAACGGGAAGTGGCTGTTGCATTTTGAAAATAGACCGGATGCAACTGCGGATATGGTGATAGGAGCCAATGGCGGAATGTCCAAAGTAAGAAATTATGTAACGCATGCCGAAGCAGAAGAAAGCGGAACTTTTATTATACAAGGAGATGTACCTCAGCCTGAACTCAAATGCCCGGAATTTTATGGGCTATGCGATGGTAACAGGTTGATGACCGCGTACGAGGGCAATTTATTAGTTGCAAACCCCTGCAACAACGGTGTACTTAGCTATGGTGTAATTTTCAGGAAGCCTGAAGAATGGATTCATGGTAATGGATTGAACTTTCAAAACACGGACAGCATTATCGCGTTCCTTTCCGACAGATTCTCCCAGTGGGATGAGCGTTACAGGCAATTATTCCACTCGACATCGCTTTTTGTGGGCTTGCCGACCAGGAAATTCCCATTGGATAAACACTGGAAAAAAGACCGCCCTTTGCCGATAACGCTTATAGGAGATGCGGCACACTTAATGCCGCCATTTGCCGGCCAGGGTGTAAATACCGGGTTGGTGGACGCATTAATTTTATCTGATAACCTTACCGGCGGAAAATTTGAAACCATCCAAACCGCTATAAGCGATTATGAACAACAAATGTTTGTTTATGCCACAGCGGCGCAACATGAATCAAGCCAAAACGAAATAGAAATGCGTTCTCCCGGCTTTTCCTTCCAAGAATTAATCATTTAATTATATGATGATCAGAGTCCACATAATCGATTCAGCTTAATAAGCAAACCATGCCGAAAGATTATTTTCCGTTTAAAAGCTGGTTTATCCAATTGACGGCTAACTCCGGCCATTCCCAGGCTACGCCATTGCCACGGTATAAACCAAAACCATGCCCGCCGGTTGGCACAACATGCATTTCTAACGGTACCTTTGCATCATGCAGGGCATACGCAAAGCTTAACGGCACACCAACCGGGTCATCATTAGCCACAAACAAAAACATGGGCGATGAATTTTTATCTACCGTTAGTTCAGGTATTAGCTTATGTTCGGGTCCGGTAGCCATGCCTCCCGGATAAATTAGCATGCCAAAATCAGGGCGACACGATAACGAGTCGGCCTTATCTACGGCCTCATATGTTTTCTGCTTAAACTCGGTGCCTGCGCGTGCCGACAGATTGCCTCCCGCCGAGAATCCTATGACACCTATCTTATGCGTATCAAGTTTCCATTTTGCTGCATTGCCTCTTACCAGGCGAATTGCGCGTTGTATGTCCTGTAAAGCGCCGGCCCGTTTATCGGGTACCCGGTATTGCAGCACAAAGGTGGTAAACCCTCTTGCCACGAACCATTTGGCTACATCTTCACCTTCGGTATATACCGATAAATATTTATTTCCCCCACCCGGACATATTATTATACCTATTCCAACATTAGCGCCTGGTGAAGGAGTATATATTGTTATTAATGGGTCGGTAACATCTGTAATTAGTTTAATCCCGTTTTTAGCCGTCGGGGCGGGTTTTGCGGGATGCTTTACTTCCTGTTCGCCCGGAACCAGGCCGGGCCATAATTTAATTACCTCGTTTCCCTGTGAAAAGCATTTTGTTACCGCTAATAAAAATAATATCGCCGATATGCTGAGTTGTCTCATAAATCCAAGTATTTATATTGAATGCCGGCTAACGTACATCGTCCCAATCATCTGTTCTGAAAGATGATGCAGGTATGCCATCGTTATTATATAACTCGCCAACAACAAACTCTTTAAAGGCATACCGTACGGCTACTGGCGCGGCCACCTTTTCGCTTTGTACCACAACAGTACCAGCCACAATAGTTGCTTTGGCCGGATAAAACACTTTGTCGCTTCCGGCTATTTCAAAAAGTGTGAGGGGCTTTTCAAACGATGTTAAATACGGTGCATTGTCAAAACTTAGTGTAGCCTTATCGCCTTTAATGGTCATTTCTTTAAAAACCGGGGCATTATAGCCTATGCCTTTTATAACGTAGGTTTTACCCAGTGCCCAATAACCCAAACGGTGGGCCGGTATTGTTTTATCCATATAGTGTATGTTCTTTTCCATGCCCACATCCATGGTTGATGCCATGCCTGTATTTGGTAGTGTAAGCATAGCCTTTAACTGCGCTTCGCGGATAAGTGGTCCGCTGCGTGTTTTATCATGCGATCCAAACGGTGCTATCTGCACAAAATAAAATGGAAAATCGCCCTGGCCCCATTGCTTGCGCCAATCGGCTATCATAACAGGGAACAATTTGGCATACAGTTGCGGCTCTTGCCTGTTACTTTCGCCCTGGTACCATATCATGCCCCTAATGCCATAATTCATTGCCGGCGCTACCATGCCATTAAATAAAGCGGTGGGCAGTTTAAAAGGTTGCTTAACGGTATCGTCAATCTTTTCAGGAACCTTAACTTCCGGGTAAGGAGCCAGGCTGGCTTTGCTCATCCAGGCTTCTATCATGGTACCACCTACGCTTGACACGATCAATCCAACCGGCACATGTAGCTTCTTTTGCAACATTTCGCCAAACTGGTAGGCAATGGCACTAAAGTTTCGTGCCGACTCGGAATTCGACTCGTTCCACTGCCCTTTAATTTCGGTTTGCGGGGTTAGCTTAGCCAAAGTTTTTATAGTAAATAGGCGCAATGCAGGATTATCCGCATTCAAAATAATTTCATTGGCGTTTAATATGGGCGACGAGTTACCGCGCAAAGCCATTTCCATATTAGATTGTCCCGAACAGAACCATACCTCACCGATCATCACATTTTTAAGGACAATTTTTTCGCCGTCGCTTAATGATATTTCATACGGGCCGCCGGCTACCGGCGTAGCAACTTTTATCTTCCACGCGCCATTGGCACCCGCTTTAACGGTGTAAACTTTTTTATTCCATGAGGTAATGACCGTAACCATTGCATTAGCGGTAGCATTGCCCCATAATGTGGGTGTTGATTGTTGCTGCAAAACCATATTGTCGCCTATAAGCGCCGGTACCGTAATTTTGGCTGATGCCATCTTGCTAAAAAGTAGGGCGACAATTAGAATGGAAATTTTAAAGGTCCTCATGAGATAGTTATATTTTAAAGTTCTGCTATTGAAAAAGCACTTCTGCACGGTAGTTGACTTGCCGTACAGAAGTGCTGTAAAATGAATTATATAAACTAATTAATACCCCGGATTTTGCGGCATTACTTTAGTTAAGTTAGCATCAATTACACTTTGCGGAATTGGAAGTAACTGATCCCGTGGTTGTATCAATTTCCCTGATATGGCATTATCTGCCTTGGTACGGGTTAACCAGGTATTGGTTCTTAACAAAGTATAGCGCCTGTCTTCTTCAGAGAAAAGCTCGCGCGAGCGCTCATCTAAAATAAAATCAAGCGTAACCTGCGCTGGTGTTATGGTGGCAGCATGCGCCCTTATACGTAATGTATTAATAGCAGTAGCTGCTCCGGGCAAGTCGCCTAACTCAAAATCAGCTTCGGCCAGGAATAGGTAATCTTCGCCTGCGCGGATGAATACCTGGTCGTTATATGATGCCACAACGTTTGCATCAATGGTATTGGCATAGTCCCATTTGCGGGTACTTGGCCAGTTAGGATTTGATAGCTTTTCTGTCGAGGTACGGTCAACCGGGATAACCTGGTTAAGTGTATCCCCTTTAGGAATTGCGGTAGGCGTGTTTATAGCATACGAGAACCGCCATGCAAAGTCCGATCCGCGGTCGTCACCTGCACCATATAGGCCTAGCGCAAACTTAGTAGGCCCTATACGACCAATCCCCCTACCACCGTCAGCAATTGTAACCTGGAACGGGCTTGTGGCCTTTCCGTCTGTACCTTTTACGGTTAAGGAATAATAACGATTTACCCAATAACGGCGCATAATATTGTTTCCCTCGCCACCAACTACATTTAACTCGTTTTGCAATACCCACAACGCTTCGGTATTTCCCTGGCTGCGGTCTGAATTTCCGTCCAAAAACATATCGGTAAAGGGCGTGCCCGGTAAAGCCGCATTAGCGCCATAGCGCTTGGTAATAAGTGCATAACTCGCGTTAGTAGTTACTCGTGATGCATAATCCTTAGCTTTTGCCCATTGGCCTTCTTCCAAATAAAGTTCAGCCAAAAAGTGCTGAGCCGTACCCTTAATAACTTTGCCGTCGTTAGTACTGGTTACCGGTAAGTATTGTTCGGCAAATAACAGGTCGGCCTCCATGGCTGCTCTAACATCAGCCACAGGTGTCCTGTCAAAATCAGTTTTAATAGTTAAACCGGATGACTCGGTTAGTACCAAAGGCACATCACCCCATAAATTAGTTAAATGACGATAGCACCATGCCCTGATCAGCCTGGATTCAGCCAGTACCTGGTTCTTTTGATCGCCTGTCATCACCGTGTTGGCTGGTGCCCTGCCTATTATGGTATTAGCTGCATTAATAGTGCTATACAAGTATGCGAATATTTCGCTGTAAGCAGCAACCGATGCATTATTTGCCGCGCCCCAGTTATTAAATATGGTGCCCGGAGTACCCGGATAATTAGAATAACTATTATCCACACCTTCTACATTCACTTCAAACATGATATCATTATTGGGGTCAGAAGTAGTTAGGCCGCCCCGGCTGCGCCTTACCTGGTAGTACAGGCCGTTTAATGCATTTTGATAACCGTTATAATTTACCAGCAAGTTATCTGCCGTTAATATTTGCGGCGGATTCTCATCCAGTACACTTTTTTTACATGATGCTACGCTGGCTAACAAAGCCACACAGATCATTATTTTATTTAAAGCTTTCATTTTTTCTATTGCTAAATTCAATATTTATAAACTAACATTTAAACCGACTAAAAATGTCCTGGCTATTATAGGGATCGATGTGCCTGAACTTAATTCAGGGTCAAATCCTTTCCATGGGGTTACCGTAAACAAATCACGTCCTTCAACAAACAGCCTTAGGTTTTTGACCTTTATGCGGTCAACCAATTTAGGCGACAGATCATAAGAAAGCATCAGGTCACGTATACGCAGGTAACTTGCGTTTTGGAAAATATCAACACCATAAACGTTTGGCTGGTAAATAGGAGTAGCCAATAGTTGCGCATTAGCATAATAATCATTTGTTGGATTGGTAGGCGTCCAGTAATTTTTTATATAGGTATTTCTTTCAACTGCCGTGGCTACGTTATCTGATAAGGTAGTGTTATCCTTAGTAACGCCCTGTACGCCTTGTACAAATACATATAATGATACTTGTTTATATTTAAATGTATTGGCAAAGCCATAAGTAAATGATGGCTGCAAGCTGCCTATTATTGTTCTGTCCGATCCGGTAATTTTACCATCACCGTTTACATCAATAACTTTTGCGTAACCCGCCTGGGTATTAGGTTGCGGCGATGAAGCTAAATTATCGGTTGTCTGCCAAACGCCGCCATATTTATAAGCAAAGTTTACGTTAATTGGATGCCCAATGAACCAGGCATTGGCGGTATCGCTTTTACCTGTGCCATATAAATCGACAATTTTATTACGATTTAAAGAGAACGTTATGCTTGAGTTCCATGAAAAGTTCTCCCTTTTAATATTAACCGTATTTATACCCAAATCAATACCCTTGTTAGCCGTTTTACCAATGTTTTGATAAATGCTGGTTATACCCTGAACGCTTGATATTGATCTTTTTAACAATAGGTCGTGAGTTTGAGCCGAGTATACATCAAGTGTACCTTGTATGCGGCCTTTTAACAAACCAAAGTCGATACCTGCGTTAAAAGTATTTGTTGTTTCCCAATGCAGCAACGGGTTAGCCAATGTAGCCGGAATGTAGCCGGGTGCGGTAGTTGTACCATTTACATACGATGCATTGCCAAGCGTTGCAAAAGTTGAGTAAGCAGGCACCGCCTGGTTACCGCTGCTACCATATGATAATCTTAATTTAAGGTTATCAATAGCAGTTACATTCTGCATGAATTTTTCATTGCTGATGTTCCAGCCCAGGGCAGCTATCGGGAATATACCGAATTTTCTGTCGGCACCAAAATCAGATGCACCATCGCGGCGTGCGGTTAATGTCAATAAATAACGCCCGTCGTATGAATAATTTAACCTTGCCATTTGCGATAGTAAAGTCGATTTGGTATAGCCTGCGCTGTTTTTTGCAAGCAGTGCTACGTTGGCCTGGTAATAAGTTAATACATCGTTCGGGAAGCCTGTTGCGGTTAACCCGGTAGTGGTGGTAACATCGTTTTCATAGCTATATAAACCTGTAAAGCCAATAGTATGTTTACCAAACACGCGGTTATAGTTCAATAAGTTTTCAATAGTATAGCTATTGGCTACATTGTTGGCATCAACAATTTCCCCCTGGTCTTCAAAACCAGTTTTTGTACCCACACCGTAATAAGTGTTTTGATCGCGACTGGAATGTGATACACCGGTATTGATACGGTAAGTTAAACCGGGTACAGGCAGCTTTACTTCCAAATAATTAGTTGAATAGATCTGATACTGCAGATCTGAGTTAGTTGCCAAAGTTGGCGCTAACGGGTTAGCATAATAAGTATCTTCCGGCCACGGATAAACAGTAGGTGTTTTGCCGTCACTCTGGTACGGATTTAGCAGCGGGTTAAATGTAAATGCGCTGTAATCGCCGCTAAGAGTGGCGGGCAATCCGCTGCGGTTATTAAATGTTAAATTGGTGGTGTTACCAAAAGTTAACCATTTGGTTATATTAACTTCAAGCGTACCAGAGGTAGACAGTTTTTTAAAGTTATCATTTACCGCTACGCCTTTCGCATCAAGGTAATTTGCAGAGAAGTAATATTTAACATCATTTGTACCCCCTCTTACCGAAACCGAGTTTTGAGATCGCGCGCCATTTTGTGTAGCCAGGTTTGCCCAGTTAGTAAACTTGCCTGCATCATAATTATTTTGTTCTGTTGGAGTGATAGCACCCGGGTTACGTACTTTTTTATAATTGTAAAAATCCTGCGGACTCATTACTGCCGGTACATTCGATAATTTGTCAATACTGTATGATGTTTCAAATGAAACAACAGGCGGCCCGGTTTTACCTTTTTTGGTAGTAACCAGGATAACGCCATTAGAGGCACGTGAGCCATATATACCTGATGCAGAAGCATCCTTTAATACCTCAACATTTCCAATGTCCGACGGATTAATATCAGTAAGGCTTCCATTATAAGGTATTCCATCCAAAATGATCAACGGATCATTACTTGCCGAAATAGACCGTTGCCCTCTTATCTGTATAGTAGCTGTACCTTCTGCACCGCCGCTGGTTTGGCTTACGGTTAATCCCGGTACGGCGCCTTCAAGCGCTTGTGCCAGGTTGTTATTTGGTAAACCGCCATCTAATCGTTGCGGATCAACGGAAACTACCGATCCGGTAATATCTCTTCGTTTTTGCGTTCCGTAACCTACCACTACTACCTCGTTAAGGCTTTTAGGATCGTCGGCTAAAGTGATGTTTAATGTACCGCCCGCACCTGCAGGCTGCTCTTGCGTTATATAGCCGATAGAGCTAAATTCTAAAACACTTGTGCCTGAGGGTACACTTATTGTATACACACCGTCCACATTGGTTACAGTGCCTTGATTGGTGTCTTTAATTTTGACACGGGCACCGGTTACAGGTTGACCTTTTGAGTCTTTAACAGAGCCGCTTATATTAATTGTGCCCTGGGCCACAACGCTGTTATTTACAAACGCGCACACCAGCGCAAGCAATAATAGCTGTCGAAGCCAATTTTTGTAAAATTGTCTCATAAAAATGAATAATTAAGAGGTTATATAGTTGGTTGTCTTTTAGCGATCATGAAATGATTAGATGGTTAGGCTAAAAACAAACAATAAAACCGATAGTATAAATAGGGCTATACATACCAGGTTTATTCTATATTCCAGCTTATCATCCGATAACCATTTCATGAGCTAATTTTCGTTTAAAGGTATCACCTCTCCCTAAAAACTTAACCGGACGTATTTTACATATATACCCGATAAATGCTGCATATGTTTTATCCTTTCTTTTTTATTTTTTACTTAAATAGGCTTCATAACTATGTTCAATTAACGGGTATTTATGAACTATTTGTCGTGTAGACCGTTTGGCGGTCAGTGCTATTTTGCATTCACCAATTATTAGCTATTTCCAAGCGGCTTCGGCCGCGAAAACGACATAAATGCGATGAAGATTACCTGTACATTCTTTCTGTTATTATTTTCTATTGCTACCTCTTATGCACAGGAAGTAAATGTGGCTTTACACAAACCTGCCGAGGCCAATTCGGAGGCACCGGGCTTTCCTGCTAAGAACGTAACTGACGGTGTCATCACCCGTAATTCAAAATGGATGTCGGCAAATGTTAAACCGCCGCATATATTAGAGATCAATCTGCAAAAATATTGCAACATAACTGCAATTATTGTGCATACGGGTATTCCCGATGCGGAGAAAACTGCCGCCGAAGCTACGCAAGCCGCAGGGTTTTGGTCGGCTAAAAATTTTAAACTTCAATATTGGGATGATGCTAACTGGACTGACATTCCTAACAGCGAGGTGCATGAAAATAGATTGACCGATGTCAAATTTACCTTCGCCCAGCCAATCAACACCTTTAAAGTGCGTTTAGTATGTGATGATGGCGAACCTATCAGCATAATGGAAATTGAGGTTATGGGAACTGAAATTCCGGGCCGTACCGTTGCCGGTGACGTATCTGACCTGCAAAAGAAAACGGTACGCACCACTGACCAGGATGTAAATATTAAAGTAAATAATAATGTTGTGGGTAAATCTATGCGTTATGTGGGCTACAACCAGGGCTATTATATGCCCGGCGGCAACACTTCGGGCTGGCTGGAATATTCAAATGTGAATACAGTACGGGTTTGGTTAACGTTAAATTCTTATGCGCCGCCAAAGGATGTTCAAGTGGATAAAACAATTGCCAACGTTGACGAATTTGATAAACGTAAAGCAGAATTAAGACAAAACCCGGAACATAATAATTTTTTAAAATGGGATGCTTTATTGCCTTTATATAGCTCGACCGAAAAAGCTACCAATACCAATCCAATGATATTGGATTATGCGCTTACCGAATTAAAACGCTTGGGTATAGATCCTATTATCCAGTTTGGCAGCACCGATTTTAACGATACCTGGGGCAACAAATGGCAACAATGGCAACGCTATTACGCGTTGGCCTATTACGCCGCCAAAACAGGTGATGTTACCATGTTTGCCTTGCAAAATGAGCCTAATCATAAAAACTCGGGCCCGATGAAACTTGACCAATGGATAGGCGCCATGCAAATTGTATCAGACGCGTTAACTTGCGCCATTGAAGATGTAGATAAGAAATACAATAAACATTTAAAGGCCCGGATGGTGGGCCCGGTTACCGCTGGTAATAACCCGGAATGGTGGGCTGCCGTTGCCAAAAACCAGCGGACGGATTATCACGGTAAAACTATCGATCATGATCTGCTGGGTATATTTTCTACCCACTCCTATAATTCGCCTGCCGATGGTTATACCACTAGGGTAAGCGGTATCCGCAAAATATTGGCCGATAATCATCCGCAGGGAACAGCCCTACCAATTGTTTACACCGAAATAGGCCGCTGGATGAATGCCTATCTTATCGACAAAGAAGAAACAATGGATTCACCCTCATTATTTACCGAATGGGCGTGTATCTACACCAACAATACAAAAAACGGCGCTTATGGCATGTGGGCATTTAAGTTCTCCAATACCTCATCAGAAACTTATACTGAAGGCGTGAAATCTGGTCACCATTTTACCTGGCAGGGAGAACGTATTGTAGAAGATGCTTATACCGATCTGGCTAAAGGCAAATCGGTCACCGCAAGCTATAATGATCCTAAATGGGCTGCAAGCAAGGTTACGGATGATGATAAATCAGATCGTTCGGCATGGCATTCTGATTCAACATCAGCAGAAAAATGGCTAACCATTGACCTGGGCAAAGAACAGCAATTGGGCAGCGCGGTTATCTATACCGGCTCGGCTTACGGTGTTTATACCAGCCCTGACAGAGTGCAAAATTTTAAGCTGCAATACTGGAACAATGATACCTGGAAAGATATTCCCGGCATGGTAGAAAAAGCCAATAAGTATGCACAGGTATTTGGCGAGTTTAAGCAGCCTGTAACTACTAGTAAAATAAGGTTTGTCTCATCTGATCCCGGCGTTATTAAAGTACGCGAGATAAAAGTTTTCGGCGCTAATGATGGTCCGGCAAAAGATCAGCATAACTATGATGTTTCTGGTATTCAGCGTACGGGCGAAGTGGTACGCCTTTTTGCAAAAGGATTTAAGGATGAGCGCCCGTTATACAACACAAAAATAGCTGTCGAAGATGGCAATATGGATGCTATGACCAGCTTTGATAAACAAACCGGCAACTATTATATGTGGCTGGTACAGCGTGGCCAGTACAACGATCATTTATCTATCGACTTATCCGCATTAAATGTAACCACAGGCAGCCCTGTTACTGCAGAAACGGTTAGCCCTAATGAATATGGCGAAGTTACCAGCGTATTGCCATTAACAGCCAATAAAAATGTTTCGATCACTTTGCCTAAGCAAGCCGTTATATTACTGACCATACCGTCAGAAAATTTAACCAGATCGACGTTAAGCCCGGCTGCAAATACCACGGTTTTTGGTGGCAAACTGGCTGATAAAAACTATGGCAACTCAAAAGAATTAGCCGTTGCTTTAAATGCGGCAGAGCCGGAGAAAAATGCTGTGAGCTATATCCGTTTCAATTTGGAAGGCAAGAACTTGTCAAATGCGAAAAGGATATTGTTAAAAGTAAACGGCTATAACGCGACAGACGATTCCGTATTCCGCTTTCATGTGTACGGGATGCCTGCGGGCGAGTGGAACCAGCAAACCATCAACTGGAACAATGCGCCACAGCTGGATAAAAAAGAGGCCATGATAACACAAGTGGGCCAGAAAACATACGTAGCAGGTGAGCTGGCCATGCAACATCAGCAAAAAGATCACTACCTTGATGTTACACAACTGGTTAAGGCTCATGTAGGTAAATCAATTACGTTTGCGCTGGTGCGCGAAACCCGTCAATTAGGCGATGACGTTGATAAAGGTAAAAAGGTAATAATAAGCTCGGGCCAAACCCTGCATAAACCCGAATTGTTGATCTGGTCGGTAAAATAATTTTTTAAGACAATGAAGCGAAGCGCTCTGATTTTTTTAAGTTCAATACTAACTGCCGGGGTAATGGCACAAAATCCTATTAAGGGTGTAACTCCCTTCACCGGGATTGATTATGTGCGCCTGGTTATCACTACCGATAGTAAACCTGCGGCTCAGTTCAAAGCCGTTATCACCAGCACGCAGGATCATAAAGTGCTTTGGCAAGGGCCAATAGTCCCAACGTCATTGAATACGCCCGGTGTCAAACAGCTTGGAGTTACCATAAAAAATCTGAAACCGCATTTGTGGACGCCATCTGATCCGTATTTATATGAAATAAGCGTGCAGCAAATATCCGGCGGTAAAGTTGCCGGAGAGGTAAAGGATCGGCTGGGTTTCCGTTCGGTAACCAGCCAGAACGGGCATATTATGCTCAACGGTAAGCCAATATTTTTAAGAGGTATAGCTATTAACCCGCCGGGGCGCGGTATACCTGGCGAGTTGGAGCAAAGCCGTGAGTTTGCATTGGATTATGTAAAATACATGAAAAGTATCAATGTCAATATCATCCGCATACCCAATGCCGAAAACTGGTATAACGTATGTGATGAATTGGGTATGATGGTATTTGGCGGCAATTACAGCGGTACGGTCGACGGTGAAAAGCCGCCTGTAAATTACGACAAGGCTGTTAACTGGTACGAGCAAAAAGAGTTTGCCATGATTGTTCATCACCCCAGCCTGATGATCTATGCCATGACTAACGAAACACCTTTTGCCGGTGCTGAAGCACCCGTATGGGAGAAGTTTTTAAGCTATGCTGCCGATAAATTGAAACAATGGGACGAAACCCGCTTGTATATAGCTAACGCCGGGTATGGTTATGGCAAAGCAGGCGATATTTGTGATATCCACCGCTATTGGGGCTGGTATTATAGTTCGCCGTTTACTTTTTTGCATATTCGTTATAATGAGGATATAGTTCCTTTCCCTAAAAAAGTACCACAGCCTATTACTTTTACTGAATGCGTAGGCAATTATACCGGGCCCGATGGCAGATATAATCTAAATCCCGCGCACAAAAACCCAAGTTCGCAATTAGCCTGGACAGGCCATGAGCGCGAAGATTTACAGGCACATTTGGCCGATGAGCATCAAACATTAACTTTCCGCAACGCGTCTGAATTATTCAGGCAGTTAAGGCCGGTCAATCCTGAATTAAGCGGATTATTCCCTTTCACCATCTTGTTTTATAACTGGGACACCATTAACAAATTTGCCGATATGAAACCCAAACCCGTCACCGAACAGGTAAGGCTTTCGTATCAGCCCATTTTATTAAGCTGGGAGTGCTGGACGCCGCACGTTTACGCAGGTACTGCCGTTAAAACCATAGCTCACGTGATCAATGACGATAATGAGTTTAATGATCTAACCAATAGCACCCTGGTTTACCAGTTGCTGGATAAAACAAAAACTGCCGTAGTTACCGATAGTGTAAAATTACAGCCGGTGCCTTATTATGGCAGTATTGAAAAACCGGTAGATATTAAACTACCTGCCAACCTGGTATCGGGCGATTATACATTGCGCGGAAGGATCGTTCGCAACGGCAAGCAGGTATCAGAAAATTATTTTAATTTTTTCGTGGCCGATGCGCAATTTACATCGGGTTCAATCTCAACCAAAACCAATTTATGGGTATATGACCCTAATGGGAAGACGGAAAATTCATTGAAAAAACTGGGAATTGCTTTTAATAACCTGTCATCTTTACAAAATATTACGACTGGCGGCACTTTAGTAATCGGTGAAAACGCTGCCGATAATAACTTAAAACAAAATGGACCGGCGATAAAAGATTTTGTGAGCAATGGCGGCCATGTTCTTGCTATGCGCCAGGATAGTATTCACCTGCCAAACTTAAATGCCCTGTTAGATACCAGGATCACCAATAATGCCATTGATATTGACAACCCGGTTTACCCGGTATCGGGCATTTACCCCAGGAATGGCTACTACGTTAACCCCGAGAGGCCCGATCACCCGGTGTTTGCGGGCATAACACGCGAAAATTTAAAGGTATGGTCTGACTATACTAACTGGAACGAAACGCAAAAGGGTTTCCCGGCAATCTACCCTGTTACTGATGGATTTACCCTCCAAAATAAAGATGATGTGGGCCATACCACCATTTTGGGGAATTATGCTTCAGGTTTAGAATCCATAGCTCTTGCTGAACAGTTTAGCGGAAAAGGTAGTGTATTGCTTTGCGGTTTTGATTTGGTTAATCGCACAGGTTTAGACCCGGTTGCTGATAAGCTATTGCTCAATATGGTTAACTATACTTCGTCATCAACCGGGCATGACCAGTTTCAACTCATCACCGCGCCAATTATATGGGGAGAATACGAAACTGAAAAGGGTATAGTAAATGATATTAACAGTGGATTTTTGGTAAACAGTACAGCCCGTCTGACACCTGAATTTGCAAAAAAAGGAGTAACCATCAATAAAGAAGGTTACCAGATTGCAGGCAGCAGCAGCGTGACCTTTAATACCCGGCCGGGCCTGCAATATGTAGCCAACGGGCGCCGACCGTTTGGGCCTTATGAGCAAACCTTCGGAGGGAAACCAAGCCTGGGCAGTAAACCGGCGGCAATGGGTATAGGTAAATTTTGGTGCCGTATTCCCGAAGGGCAAAATAGGTGCAGCACCGTTGCATGGAACCCTGCCGACGAACCATTGGAACTAAAGATCAAGATAAATAACCTGCCCGAAATAACTAAACAAATTCCGGCAGGCGAAAAAATAACAATTGAATGCCCGGTTGATGCTACCGACGTGAGTATGACCTATGCCGGAGACAGGAGACTGGTTATTTTAGAAACCGCCTTCAAAAAAACCGACCATAATTAATGACCAAACTATTCTATATGAAACTTAAATACTATAAAACTGGTGCCGCCATTTTGCTGGCATCTATAAGTTTTTCAACTGCCAGGGCGCAATCACCTGCCGAAGGGCAAAACGAGCGTGCATATTACGTGCAGACACTATCCAAAATTGCCGACCCGGTATTGACAGCCATTAGTAAAAACGAGCTTAAAAAAACAATGCCCGTTGAAGCTAAGGACCCTAAAGATGTTAAGGACCGGGAGTACAGTACGCACCTGGAAGCTTTTGGCCGTTTACTGGCCGGTATGGCCCCATGGTTGGAACTTGGCCCCGATCAAACGCCCGAAGGGAAGCTGCGCGAAAAATATATTTTACTGGCTTTAGCCGGTATCCACAACGCCACCGATCCGAAGGCCCCCGACTTTCTGAACTTTTACCAGGGCAGGCAACCTGTGGTAGATGTTGCATTTTTTGCCCAGGCGTTATTGCGTGCTCCCCATCAGTTATGGGACAGGCTTGACGAAAAAACTAAAAGCAACGTACTTACGGCACTAAAGTCGTCGCGCGCTATTGAACCTTCATTTAGCAATTGGCTATTATTTAGCGCTACCATTGAAGCCGCGTTAATGCGTTTTGATAACTCGGGCGATAGAATGCGCATGGACTACGCAATTAAAGAGCACCTTTTATCATGGTATAAAGGCGACGGAGCATATGGCGATGGCCCAAATTTTCATTGGGATTACTACAACAGCTTTGTTATTCAGCCCATGCTGGTTGGTGTATTGCAAACTTTAAGCGATGCCGATCCTAAACAAAAGAAAGATTATGATGCCGCATTGGCGCACGCTAAACGTTATGCAGCCGTACAGGAAAGAATGATCTCGCCCGAGGGTACTTATCCGCCAATTGGCCGTTCGTTAGCCTATCGTTACGGCGCCTTCCAAACACTTTCCATGATCAGCCTGATGCATGAGTTACCTGAAAATGTGAAGCCACAACAGGTTAGGGCGGCATTATACAGCCTAATCAAACGCCAAACCGAAGCGCCCGGAACATTTGATAAAAATGGTTGGCTGCAAATAGGCATCAACGGGCATCAACCAGGTATAGGCGAATCATATATTTCTACGGGCAGCCTGTACTTGTGCTCGGAAGCATTTTTAGTATTGGGTTTACCGTCGTCTGATCCATTTTGGCAAGGCAAGGACGAGGAATGGACCGCTAAAAAGGTATGGAATGGCGAAGCAGTAGATATTGACCATGCAATAGATTAATTATTCAACAATTTAAGAATGAAAAAACTAACATTTATAAAGGCTGCATTAATAGTAATCACCATTATCCCGGCTATTAGTTACGGGCAAAACCAACTTAAGCCAAAGGCAGACATGCTAAAGCTGATAGACAAGAACTTTACCGATGCCGATAAGCAGTACCGGCTATTGATACACCATGTACCGCTTGATAGCATGGCTGAAACATTTGAACATAATAAATGGGTAAGTGTAGCAGCCAACAATTGGGTAAGCGGCTTTTACCCCGGCGCATTGCTTTACCTGTATAAAGCCACTAAGGATACAACATTATACAACGAAGGCATACGTAGGTTAAAGGTGATGGAGCCCGAGCAAAAGATAGACTCGCATGATATTGGTTTTATGATGAATGACAGCTATGGAGTTGCCAATCAAATAAACCCAAATGCAAACTATAAGCAGGTTTTAATTACCAGCGCGAATAGCTTATCTAAAAGGTTTAACCCGATTGTAGGCTGCACCATGTCGTGGGCATCCCAGCCGGGGCAGTTTAGGGTAATTATTGATAACATGATGAACCTGGAATTGTTAATGTGGGCAACCAAGGTAACCGGCGATTCCAGCTATGCGAAAATTGCGATCACACATGCCAACACCACCATGAAAAATCATTTCAGGCCCGATTATAGCTCGTATCATTTAGTTATTTACGATCCGGCAACGGGAGCGGTTATCAAAAAACAAACCGTACAGGGCGCGGCTGATGAATCGGCGTGGGCAAGGGGCCAAAGCTGGGGCCTATATGGTTACACAATGATGTACCGCGAAACAAAGGATCCTAAGTATTTAGCTCAAGCCAACCACATTGCCAATTTCATTTTAACTAATCCTAATTTACCTGCTGATAAGGTGCCTTACTGGGATTATAATGCACCGGGTATTCCAAATGTAGAGCGTGATGCTTCGGCCGGGGCAATACTGGCATCGGGGCTGATAGAACTATCGCATTATACCGATGTTGCAAACGCAAAACGGTATATGGATGTAGCTGAGCAGATCATTAAAACGTTATCATCGCCACAATTTAAAGCTAAAGCTGGCGGTAATGGCGGCTATATTTTAATGCATAGCGTGGGCCACAAACCAAAAAATGCATTGGTGGATGTGCCGTTGAATTATGCGGACTATTATTTTATGGAAGCCATGCTGCGGTATAAGAATTTGGATAAAAAAGCATTTCTACAATAATTATAAACCGGGTAAATAATGTTGATCATGAAAAAGACTTTGATTATCCGGTTTAGCTTTTTACTCGTTATTCTTCTTTTAGGGATTATTTCTCCCTTGTTGGCGCAGCGTGTTATTACCGCAGATGCGGGTAAAATAAAGGGTCCGCGCAGCGAAATGTTTACTCAATGCATAGGCGCCGGCCGTGCAGAAGAAGGTTTACGGGCCGACTGGCAGCAGCAGTTGCAACTGGTACAACAAACTATGCATTTCAAGTACATCCGGTTTCACGGGTTGCTGAACGATGAAATGCATATTTATACTGAAGATGCAGATGGCAAACCAGTTTATAACTGGCAATACCTGGATAAGTTGTATGATTTTTTACTAAGCGTCCGCTTAAAGCCGTTTGTGGAACTGGGTTTTATGCCGCCCGCGTTGGCCAGCGGTACCAAAACTGTTTTTTGGTGGAAAGGAAATGTTACGCCGCCAAGTTCGTACGATAAATGGGCCGGGCTGATAACTGCGCTGGTGAAGCATTTACAGGAACGCTATGGCCATAACGAGGTAAAAACCTGGTATTTTGAAGTGTGGAACGAACCAGACCTGGGTGGTTTCTTTTCTGGCACGCAGCAAGAATATTTTAAACTGTACCAATACACGGCCAATGCGGTAAAAAGCGTTTCGCCAGAGTACCGGGTGGGCGGCCCGGCAACAGCAAGGAGCGCGTGGGTAAAGCCTTTCCTCAATTTTTGCAACGATAACAAGGTGCCGCTTGACTTTGTATCTACCCATTGCTATAATACCAAATCGGCATTTGATGAGTTTGGCAAAAGCAAACGAAAGTTAATGGCTACCAACTACCTGTATGAAAATGTAAACGTTGTAAGGCGTAAAATTGACAGCACTGTTTACAAAGGACTGTCACTGCATTATACCGAGTTTAATTCGTCCCCATCATCACACGATCCAATACATGACACCTATCAAAACGCCGCTTATATTTTAAATACGCTAAAGCATGTAGATGGCGTGGCGGAGTCAATGTCGTATTGGACATTTACAGATATTTTTGAAGAAGCCGGCCCTGCCTTAACACCTTTTCACGGTGGTTTTGGTTTGCTTAATTTGCAGGGAATTAAAAAGCCTACCTTTTTTGCTTACCAGTTTTTAAGCGAATTGGGCAAAACCGAATTAGCCAATGCCGATTCGAGTTCAATAATTACAAAGGACAAAAGCGGGTACCAGGTGTTACTATGGAATTTAAAACTCCCCGAAGGTATATTTGATGAAGATTATTTTAAAAATAACCTGCCGGCGAAAACGGATGGTACTATAAACATCGACTTAAAAAACATAGCGCCCGGTAAATACCGTATAGTAATATATCAAACCGGGTATCAGCAAAACGATGTATTAAGCGCTTATCATGAAATGGGGTCTCCGTTTTATATTAATCCGGCACAGGAAACGTTATTAAAAAGTAAAGCCACGGGTAAACCGGTAAGATCGGAGATATTGCAAATTGGCAAAAATGGATACCGAACAAATTTAGCTACCAGGGAAAACGATGTTTATTTTATAAAGCTGCAAAAGCTATAATGTATTGATTTTATTACCAATAAGTAAGCAGGGGCATGAAAATAAATTGCTAATTTTATACTACATTTTTCCAATCAATTAAATATCGGTCAAGCGCGTATGAGCATGACTAAATTGCATTATTCTATTTGTATTATTCTGCTGTTATTAACAGGCAGCTTCATTTCATATGCCCAAAACGGGATAAAATTTAAACATCTTGGAATTAACGAAGGCTTATCGCAAAACTCGGTGTTTTGCATGCTTCAGGATCATAACGGGCTGATTTGGATTGGCACAGAAGACGGCTTAAATAAATATGATGGTTATGAGTTTACAGTTTATAAGCATAAAAACGAGGATAAAACCAGCTTAAGTCATAGCCAGGTTAATGCCTTACTGGAAGATAAGGATCACAATTTATGGGTGGGTACATCGGGCGGCTTAAACGTTATGAATGCCCGAACGGAACAATTCACCCGGTTTAATACATCCGCAGTACATTTTGACGAGAATCGGAATTTCATAAGTTCATTAATAAAAGATGCGCAGGATAACATTTGGGTGGGCACTTATGACGGCCTTAAAATGTATGATAGGGCGCATAAACGGTTCCTCTCCTTTAATCCGCCGGGGCTATCAGCAACAAACTATAATCTTAATAAAATAAAAGCCCTTTTCCTGGATAAAAACCAAATAATCTGGATAAGCATCGGCAATGACCTGGTGCGGTTTGACCCGGCAAGAAGACAATTTTTGCCCTTACCTGCATTACTTCAGCAAAACCAGGAGCTTAGAAAAAGTAATGTAAGAGTTATTAAGCAGGACAATAGCGGTATATATTGGTTCGGCACTGAATCTGCCGGCTTATTTAAATTCGATAGCAAAAGCAATTTCGTTGTAAATTATAAAACCGATAACAGCAAGCTTACCACTAATGTTGTACGGGATATTTTAATAGCCGGCAATAATGAATTATGGGTGGGCACGCGCGATGGGTTAAATATTTTGCATACGCAAACCAACCAGTTTACCAATTACCATTACAATCATTTTGACCCAACAACGCTTAGCCATAATTCGGTACGCAGTTTTTTAAAAGATAATAATGGCAATATATGGCTGGGAACCTTTGCAGGGGGAATAAATACCTATGATGCTGAAAGCGAAAATTTTAAAAGTATAGCAGAGCAAACGGGATCTAAACCGGGCTTAAATCATAGCGTGGTAAGCTCTATACTGTTAAATAATGATGGCACATTATGGGTAGGTACCGAAGGCGGCGGATTAAATTATGTTGATCGGAAAAGAAATATTTTCAAATACTTTTCGGTTCAGGAGGGGCAAAAAACTGAGCAAAGCAATATTGTTAAGTCAATTGCCCGCGATAACGATGGTAGTTTATGGGTTGGTACTTATAACGGGTTGGTGCATTTCGATGCCAAAAGGGGTATTACAGAAGCGCGTAGCCTTAATAAAGAAAGAGAAGACCAGGATAAAAAACTGGAAATAACCAGCGTTTTAACCGATAATGCAGGTGTATGGGTAGCAAGTAATGGGTCGGGGTTATATTTTATTGACAGGCAGCAAACCGTTAAGAGTTACCTGCACGCAGCCGAAAATAAATCAGGCTTAAGTTCGGACAACTTGACCACGTTGCTAAAAGACAATAAAGACAATTTATGGATAGGCACACAGAGGGGTCTCAATTATTTCGATTTGAAGGCCAACCGTTTTGTCCAGTTTTTAAATGATCCGGATAAGGTTACCAGCATCAGTAATAATTCAATACTATCCTTATTTACCGATTCGGGAAACCGCTTATGGATTGGCACACAGGGCGGGTTAGATCTTTATGATCCTATAGGTAAAAAGTTTTATGCCATAACAGAGTCGGACGGACTGGCTAACAACGTTGTTCATGCAATTCAGCAAGGCCCTGATGGTAGCCTATGGATAAGTACCAATAAGGGCCTGTCAAATATTCGTTTTGAAAACTACCGACTTCCATTTACAGCGGCCAACCTGGTTATTCTTAATTATACACTTGATGATGGCCTGCAAAGCAACCAGTTTTCTGAAAGGGCGGTGGCTAAAGCTAACGACGGCGAGTTGTTTTTTGGCGGTATAAACGGCATCAGTTCTTTTTACCCGGGCAGACTAATCAGGAATACGGTTAAGCCGACGCTGATTTTTACAGATTTTGAGATCAAGGATAAACCAATAACAGTAACGTCTGAAAACTCACCGCTAACGGACCCTATAAACGATACAAAACATATCACCTTAACCTACGACCAGGCATTTATCAGCATTAAGTTTGCCGCGTTAAATTATACTAATCCCGGTAAAAATCAATATGCTTATAAATTAGAAGGGTTACGAAATGATAATGATTGGCATTATGCCGGTGTGCAACGTACTGCATCCTACACCAATTTAAGTGCAGGCGATTATGCTTTTAAGGTAAAGGCGGCCAACAACGATGGGGTGTGGAATGATGCGCCAAAAACCCTGCGTATTACCATTTTGCCTCCTCCGTGGAAAACATGGTGGGCGTATGTTATTTATGCGACCATCATTTTATCGTTATTATACCTGTTTTATTATTACTCTTTTAAAACAGCCAAACTTAAAAGTGAACTTGATATTGAGCACATGCTGCGCGAAAAAGATGAGGAACTGGCTCAACGTAAGCTTAGCTTCTTCACCAATATATCGCACGAGATAAAAACCCCGCTTACCCTGATACTGGCGCCAATTGAAAAATTGCTTGACATGAACGAGGGGAACAATAAAGTGCAAAACCAACTGATGTTAATGCAGCGCAACGGCGACCGCCTGGTGCGGCTCATTAACCAATTGCTTGATTTCAGGAAATTTGAATCGGGCAACATGAAACTTAATGCGGCTAAAGGAGACATTGTTAAGTTTGCGCGTGAGGTTGTCACCGCCTTTGAAGCATATGCACTTGACCGCAAAATAAAGTTGAAGTTTACCCCGCATGTTAAAAGTCTAATTATATGGTATGATGCAGATAAGCTGGAGAAAATATTATATAACCTACTGTCGAATGCTATGAAATTTACCCCGCATGGAGGTGAAGTAACGCTGACTGTAAATAAGGACGATAACGGTTTTGTGGCTATATCTGTAAGAGATAATGGTGTTGGAATAGCCGAAGAAAAGATACCGCACCTGTTTGAGCAGTTTAATCACCATACCGACAGTAATATCAATTCTACCGGATCGGGAATTGGTTTGTCGTTTACAAAAGGGCTAATTGAATTACATCATGGAAAGATAGCAGTGGAGAGCAGGCTTGATGCCGCGGGGACGGAAGGGTATTCCTGCTTCACAGTATTGCTGCCTACTGGAAGCTCGCATTTAACCGAAGGAGAAAAAGTAACTGATCAAACAGATAGCGAACACATAAGCAATTATTGTAATGATCAATTGGTGGTAAAAGACATGATTGGTCATCTGGTGAATCATTTTGACGATGGAGAGATCATAGAAAAGCCGGTAATGCTGGTTGTTGAAGACAATGCAGAGGTGCTTGAGTTTGTGGCATCCAGCTTTGAAAATAATTTTAAAGTATACAAAGCTGTCAATGGTTTAGAAGGGTGGCAAATGGCAGTAGATATTATACCGGATATTGTGATAAGCGACGTAATGATGCCCGAAATGAACGGAACTATACTTTGCAGTAAGTTAAAATCAGATGCTCGCACCAGCCATATCCCGGTTATATTGCTTACCGCCAGGACACCTTTGATCTACAAAATTGAGGGCCTTGAAACAGGTGCAGACGATTATATTACAAAGCCATTCAGCCTGCGGATACTGGAAACGAGAGTAAATAACCTGATGGAACTGCGCAAAAAACTGCGCGAACGGTTTAGCAAGGATATTTATTTACAGCCAACTAACATGGCTATAACGTCGCCCGATGAAAAGTTTTTGAAAAAAGTGATGGACTTTATAGATAAAAATATGGAAGAGTCTACCTTAAACGTTGAAGAAATGGGTAAAGAAGTGGGTATGAGCCGCGTTACGCTTTATCGCAAAATAAAAGCCTTAACCAATCAAACTGCCATTGAGTTTATACGAAGTGTCCGATTAAAAAGAGCAGCTCAATTGCTTGAACAAAATAAATTGAATGTAAATGAGGTAGCCTACCTGGTTGGCTTTATTGATGTAGACTATTTTAGGAAGTGCTTTAAAGAACAGTTTGGCTATACGCCTAAAGAATACGCGGCTGCAAGCAAGAGCTAATTCCAAATGCACATGTAACTTATGACCTACTAATTTGTTACATTAACCCGGTAAGTATTATACCTGTGTTAAAGCTGGCTTAACATAGCGAAGATAGTTTTGCGTGCATTGGCGTATGGAAAACTTTTCGGATTTGGAGCTGCTGAAAAACATCAAAGGGAATAATCATTTTGCCTTTGATGTTTTATTTGAGAAATACTGGAAAAAACTATATCAAACTGCTTTTGCAAGGTTAGATGATAGTGATGCCGCACAGGATATTGTGCAGGAAGTATTTATAAAAATATGGAATAGGAGAGAGAGCCTTGATATCAAGACATCTCTTGAAAATTATCTGCACGGCGCTGTCCGCCTAAGCATTATAAGTCATTACCGGTCAAAAAAGGCAACTAAAATACAGTTGCAAAACGCACTTGAACGTATTAATTGGCTGGAAGACTCGATCCATTCTGTTTCAGATTATCTTGAACTGGAAAAAACACTTCATGATGCGGTAGAAAGAATGCCCGAAATGCTTAAAAATGTTTACCGGCTAAGAAGCGAAAACCATTCGGTAAAAGACATTGCCATTAAATTGGGCCTGGCCGATCAAACAGTAAAGAATTATATAGCAGAAGTTACCCGCCGTTTGCGTACCACCATAGCCGAAAAACACCCGGAAAAGCATTTGACTTACATTGCGCTCATCATCGCTATGCTTCACAAATAATTAACATAAACATCATCTAAATTATAAGTACGAAACGGCCTTATCTGCGACTTAATACCGAGAACGCGCTGATAATGGAGATTTATAATTTTAAGAAAAAGCTTAGGCGATACGAAAAGGGCCACACCAACGAAACGGAAACCGCCCTAATTGAAGCCTGGTATAGATCATACGCTTTTGAGGAAAGACAGCTTAGTGAAGACGAGATGTTATACCTGCGGAAAACTATTTTGAATAAAATAAAGGGCACTACTTGTAAACCCCGTGTAAGTTGTTTTTCCCTTTTTCAAATGGCTGCCAGTGTGGCAATCATTTCTACTATATCCCTGTAATTTAAAAAAATGCTGCTGCTATGCCATGATGAATGGCGTAAAGGAAAGACTTATACAAACTAACAAACAATCAACAATTCTTTAACCAACCAACTAGTACATGAAAAAACACCTTTACAAATTTTTATTTAATAGTAAGTACCTGGTACCGGGTTTACTATTTCTTCTTTTATTTAATACCGCCTTTTCGCAGCAGAATACAGGTATTATAAAAGGCAATGTGTCTGATGCTACCGGGGCCCTGCCTGGCGCATCAATAGCTGTCGTAGGAACAAACAATGGTGTTACGGCCGATTTAAACGGTAATTATACACTTAAACTTGCGCCGGGTACTTATGCGCTAATGGTTTCATTTTCGGGCTATACAAAAACCCAGCTAAATGATATAACAGTTATAGCCGGCAAAGAAACAGTGAAAAATGTTGTTTTGGCTACCAATAACCAATTACAACAGGTTGATATTAGCTATGGTACCCAATCGCGCAGGGACATTACCGGGTCTGTTTCTGAACTAAAGGCAAAAAACCTGGAAGATCAGCCTATTCAGCAATTTGCGCAGGAATTACAGGGACAAATTGCAGGTGTGCAGGTTGTACAGAGTGATGGTGCGCCGGGTCGTGGATTTGATTTCAGGATTCGTGGCGCGGCTTCTTTATCCTTTAGTAATCAACCGCTATTTGTTGTCGATGGATTGCCTGTTACAGGCGGCATAAATACAATTAATCCTGACGAAATTGAAACCTTCACCATACTAAAGGATGCTGCTGCAAGCGCACTATATGGCTCACGTGCCTCAAATGGTGTAGTATTGATCACCACCAAACATGCAAAGGCAGGTGAATCGCAAGTAGTTTTTGATATGAACTATGGCGTGCAGGCAATTGACAAAGGCTCACGCCTTAAATTAATGAATGCCGAGCAGTATGCCACATTTGAGAATGAATATTACCAGGATAAATTGCTTTACGAACCGGCAACCAAGCCTACACTTGACCCGGTTTTTGCAAACCCCAGCAGGTATGGCGTAGGTACTAACTGGTTTGATGTATTGACCAGGAACGCGCCTATCCAAAGCTATAATGTAACGGTTTCTACTGCAAGAGAGCATTCAAGCTCTACAGTTATTTTTGGTTATTCAGACCAGGAAGGAACAATAATAAATACTAATGTAGAGCAATTTAACTTACGTATTAACCAGGATTTTACATCGGCAAATAACAAACTTAAAATAGGGTTTAACATGGCGGGAAGTTATCATATAGATCACAATACCCGGACCTCAATGGCCACCGAGGGCGTTAGTGGTTTGATAGAGCGAATATCTGAAGCCAGCCCGTTAAGTGTACCTATTAATCCTGATGGTTCTTATCCCGTTACCGTAAACGTTGGACCTGAGGTTTCAAATATCAATCCGTACGCACAATATATGTTAACCCAGGATAATTATTTCACGACACGTTTACTTGGAAATGGGTATTTAAATTATGAAATTTTTAAAGGCCTTACTTTAAAAACAAACGTGGGCGTTGATAAAGTAGACGATATCCGCAATTATTTTCAACCGGGTACAATCGTGTTAACCGGAATAGCAAATGGTGTCAGCTCGTACAATGACAATTACTCATGGACAGCTGAAGGGTATTTAAATTATGAAAAGACTTTTGGAAAAGACCATCGTCTTTCGCTTTTGGCTGGTTATTCTGCACAACAGTTTAACGAAACAACAAATTCAATTTCAGGAAACACTTTTTCATCTAACTCTATACCTTATCTAAATGCCGCTACAAACATTACCCAGGGCGTAGCCGATATTTATCAATCAGGGCTCTTATCAACAATAGGGCGTTTAAACTATAGCTATAAAGATAAATACTTGCTGCAAGGCGCAATACGAAGAGATGGATCGTCGCACTTTGGTTCTGATAATCAATATGGTGTTTTCCCTTCAATATCTGCCGGCTGGATTGTTAGCGATGAGGCTTTTATGGATAAGTATAAAGCCATTAATTATCTAAAGATCCGTACCAGCTATGGTATTACGGGTAATAATAATTTTGGTGGTGCTATTAGTGATGCCGCCCTTTACCCGGCAGTTGCAACAATAGGCAGTGGCACTGCTTATAACTATACCTTCAATAATGTATTGCAACAGGGGCTTATAAACAGCAACATAGGAAATCAGGCGTTAAGGTGGGAGCGTAATAAGCAATTTGACATAGGGTTTGATATGTCGCTTTTAAATAACCGTATCTCGTTAACTTATGATTATTATAATAAAACGACTGATGGTATGATCCAGGCTCGCCAGCTACCGGGATCATCAGGCTTTGCGTCGGTAGCTTATAACATTGGCGCCTTCCAATTTTGGGGACATGAGTTTACCGTAAATACAATAAACACAACCGGTGATTTAAAATGGACCAGCGCTTTCAATATTTCTTTTGACCGCAACCTGGTAACCAATTTGGTTGCACCTGGTTATGTTGTTCAAAGCACTTCGCTTTCTGCGGATGATAACCGGAATGCTATTGGCCACCCGCTGGGTATGTTTTATGGATTTATTTTCCAGGGCTTCTACAAAGACGCGGCAGATGTTGCCAATTCGCCCAAAGAGACTTTAGGAACAAAAGATGTTGGCGTTGCTAAATTTGAAGATGTTAATAACGACGGCGTTATTGATGCCAATGACCGTACTTTTATTGGTAACCCTAATCCTAAATTTTTATATGGCTTGAGCAATAGCTTCAGGTATAAGAATTTTGATTTGAATATCACGATGAACGGGTCTTACGGCAATCAAATCATGGCGTATGCCAAATGGGCATATACGGCTAACTTAGATGGTGCCCGTGGGGGCCTTTTAGAAGCCGTAGCTGACCGTTGGAGATCGCCTACCGATCCGGGTGCCGGTATTTTTGGTAGAACAGAAACTAATACAACCGCTATGCAACGCTATTCAAATACCCAGTGGCTTGAAAGCGGCTCATACCTTGCATGTAAAAATATTAACCTGGGGTATAGCATCCCGCTTTCGGCAAAAAGCAACTCTGTAGTAAAAAGCATCAGGGTATACGCATCGGTTTCTAACGCGTTTATTATCACCAAATATGATGGTGGCAACCCGGAGGTTAGTGTAAGCGGATTAAACGGTATAAGCGAGGGTGTAGATCAAAATGCCTATCCTATTAGCCGTACTTTTTCTATGGGCTTATCCAGCAGGTTTAAATAATATATAATGACCATAAACTATCAAAAAATGAAAAAAATATCAATATTAATGATGCTGTTTGCTTTAGTGGTAACAACATCGTGTAAAAAAAGCTTTATAGAATTAGCGCCGTTGGATAGCCCGTCTCCCGCAAATTTCTATCAGAATGAGACCCAGTTCAGGCAGGCTTTGGCTACAGACTATGTGACCCTAAGGGCAATATATAACATTGATTGGACGATGTCAGAAGAACGGTCGGATAACACTGACTATGATTATTATCCGATTGATATTGGTAAAGCTACTGTTGACAGAGAATACATTCACGATTTTGTTGATGATGCCAATAATACGTATGATGCAAATATGTACACCTACCTGTATGTTGGTGTGGCCAGGTGCAATATCATTATAGCAAATATAGCTTTACCGGCGGCAGCAGGTATTCCTGTAGCTACCAGGACTGAAATTCGTGGTGAAGCAGAGTTTTTAAGAGCGCTTTACTATTTTAAACTGGTGCAATATTATGGTGGTGTGCCATTACAAATAGTGCCTGTAACTACCGCTGACCAGGCTTTTATACCGCGTTCAACCGCAGCCCAGGTATATGCACAGATCACCGCGGACGCGACGGCTGCCATAGCTGACTTGCCTGTGCCCACATTTGCTGGTGGTAAACAATCAGGGGCAGCTACAAAAGGTGCTGCAACCATGTTATTGGCTGATGTTGATATGACCCTGTTAAAATATCCCGAGGCAGAAACATTACTAACCTCGCTATCTACCATGGGCTATTCATTACTACCAACTTATGCGGCTGTATTTAATACCGCTAACAAAAATAGTGTTGAGTCTATTTTTGAAATTCAATATATGGCCAGTGCAACAACCGGCCAGTCAAGTAATTTCCTTTATTTATTTTTGCCAAGATCTCCAAATACCTCGCTAATTACAAATGGCATAGCCTCCAGTAGTCTTTCGGGCGGCTGGAACTATCCTACGCAAGACCTGATCAACGCTTATGAGCCGGGTGACCCTCGCCTGGATGCTTCAATTGGTGTAGCTGAAGGTACTTATAGCTCGGCATTGCAGATGACCATATCAGCATATAAAAGTATTGTAAATTACACACCGGCAGCGGGTAAGGTGGGCAGGCCGTTTGATAAAAAAGTGTTAAACACAGAATCGATCGTAAATTTAACTGATGACGATTGGCCGGTATATCGTTATGCAGGGGCATTATTAACATTAGCCGAGGCACAAAATGAACAGGGTAAATCTGGTACGGCATTAACTAGTTTAAATGCAGTGCGTGCAAGAGCTTTTGGTAATGCTACACATGCTATTACAACTACCGATCAAACCCAGCTAAGAGCCGCCATTGCGCACGAAAGAAGAGTGGAGTTGGCTTTTGAAAACGACAGATGGCATTACCTGCAACGTACGGGAACTGCTGTAGCCGTAATGAATGCATTTGGCGCCAACTTAAAAACATTGCCAAGCCATAATTACCTGCTTTCAAGCAGTTATAATGTAACGGCCAATAACTTAATATACGCTACGCCTTTTGCCGAGCTTCAATTAAACCCATTATTAACACAAAATCCCGGCTATTAATATCGCGATGATTCGTTGTTTAATTATGGAACCGGATCATAGCCAAAAGATTTTGAAATAATATTTAATCAATAACAATTAAATAGTTGTAATATGAAATCAATCAAATTTATTAATATAACAAACATGCTGTACACAGCATGTTTGTTAGTAGTTTGTTTAAATGCCCAGGCTCAATTGCCCGGTAAAATTGGCAAAACCGACCAGGTTTTATTGCCAAATGGTTGGAAACTAAGCCCGGCCGGGCGTCAACTTGGGATAGGCGATCTGCCTTTAAATCTGCAGTTGAGCTCATCAGGGCGTTTAATGGCAGTTACCAACAATGGACAAAGCACACAGTCGGTACAATTAATTGATCCACATACAGAAAAATTGCTGGATACGAAAGTGTTAGGCAAATCATGGTATGGTTTGGTTTTTAGCAACGACGAAAAACAACTATATGTATCAGCCGGATATGACAACTGTATTTTAGACTTTCATCTGCATGATAACAAATTGGGCAATCCCGATACGATTAAATTAGGATTACCGTGGCCTAAACAGATCATATGTCCAACGGGCCTTGCAGTTAATAAAAATAATAGTCGTTTATATGCAGTAACAAAAAACGACAGTTGTTTATATATTATTGATCCAAGTAGCAAAGCCATCGTAAAAAAGGTAAAGATGCCGGGTATAGCTTATAGCTGTATTTTAACTCCTGACGAAAAAACTTTATATGTTTCATTGTGGGGAGATGCTAAAGTTGCAGCCTTCAATGCCGTTTCGGGAAATATTGAAAGCACAATTAATACCGGCGACCACCCTAACGAGTTGTTGTTAAACAAAAAGGGTACTTATCTTTTTGTAGCTAATGCTAACGACAATACCGTTTCAGTAATCAGCACTAAGTCAAACAAGGTTATTGAAACTATTTCCACTGTACTTTATCCGACCAAATTAGTGGGTTCAACAACCAACGGCCTTGCGCTTTCAACCGATGAAAAAACATTATACATAGCCAATGCAGATAACAATTGCCTTGCTGTATTTAATGTGTCAAATCCGGGCAACAGTCAAAGCATGGGCTTTATACCGGTTGGCTGGTACCCGAGCAATGTAAAAACACTGGATAATAAAATAATAGTAGCCAATGGAAAGGGTTTAACTTCAAAAGCCAATCCCTTAGGCCCTCAACCTTTCTTAAAGGATAATAACATTGGCGAACATGTGGGCCTCACGGCAAATAGCCTGATACAATACATTGCGGCGCTGTTTACCGGAACTGTATCGTTTATTGATACTCCAAAACCCGATCAGTTAAAGGATTATACCAAACAGGTATATGCCAATACACCTTTTACTCCCGCAAAAACTATACAGGCTGATGGCGAGGCTGGTAATCCAATCCCACGCAAGGCCGGTGAAAAATCGCCCATTAAATACGTTTTCTATATTATTAAGGAGAACCGTACTTATGACCAGGTGTTAGGTGATATGCCCGAAGGTGATGGCGATAGTTCGCTTTGCATTTTTGGAAAAAACATTACGCCAAACCAACATGCTTTAGCCAAACAATTTGTTTTGCTGGATAACTTTTATGTAGATGCCGAGGTAAGCGAAGATGGACATAACTGGAGTATGGGTGCCTATGCTACCGATATAATTGAAAAAACATGGCCAACCAATTATGGTGCCCGGGGCCCTGCATATAGCGGCACTGCCTCTGGGACACGTGACGGTTATATATGGGATTATTGTAAACGTGCCGGAGTAACTTATCGTAGTTATGGCGAGTTTGGTTCATACAACAAGGCTACAATTAAATCGCTGGAGGGGCATATGAGTCCTCACTCGCCCGGGTTTAATACCAAGATTAAAGACCAGGTACGTGCCGATGCCTGGATACATGATTTTGATTCGTTGCAAACCGCTCATGCTGTTCCTCGATTTAACACATTACGCATAAGTGAAGATCATACCAGTGGCCAAAAAATAGGTGAATACTCGCCAATTGCCTCAGTTGCCGATAATGACCTGGCTGTTGGCCGCATTGTAGAACACCTTTCACAAAGCCCTATCTGGAAAGAGTCGGTTGTATTTATTTTGGAGGATGACGCCCAAAGCGGCCCCGATCATATTGACGCACACCGTTCGCCTGCTTACGTGGCGGGGCCATTTGTTAAACAAAATACAGTAATTCATAGCATGTACACCACATCGGGTATGTTACGTACCATGGAACTCATACTGGGATTACCTCCAATGAGTCAATACGATGCAGCGGCGTTGCCATTTTATGCATGTTTTACCAACAACCCAAATTTTGCGCCTTTTAAACTTTTACCTGCCCAGGTTAGCCTTGATTCGCGTAATGTAGCAGTAAACAAAAGCAGCAAACGCTCCGAATTATTTAACCTGGCTAAAGAAGACGAGGTGCCTGACAGAGATATGAACGAGGTAATATGGAAATCTGTTAAGGGAGAAGATGCAATAATGCCTGCTCCAAAACGAAGTGCTTTTGTAATACCCGAAAAGAAAAAGAAGGATGACGACGATAAATAAGTTCAATTTTAACGGCGTTCTTGTTTTTTAGTTATCAAGTTATGAGTGAAAGACGAAAATTCATCAAATCCGGTTTAGCCGGTATAGCAGGCATCAGTTTGATGCCTGCTATTAATGCATTTGCAGGCAGCGAACATCATTATTCTTTGCCCAATACCGCAGATTTTAAACTGCGTTTTGCCATCGCGTCTGACGGGCATTATGCACAGCCGGACACTGAATCGGACCTGTTTTATAGCAACCTGGTTAGCTGGTTAAATAAAGAGCACAAGGATAATCACCTCGATCTAATAATTATCAACGGAGATTTAGTACATAACAGGCCCGACCTGTTAAAGAAGGTTAAGGAAACCTACCTGGATAAACTACCTGTTCCATACCATACCATTCCCGGAAATCATGATTTTGCGGATGCAGCTGTTTGGAAAAGCGTTTTTGGCTATGAAGACAAATATGTTGTAGATAAAGGTGAAATAGGTTTTGTATTTGCAAATACAGCCGATACGAAGGGCGGATATGTATGCCCGGATTATAATTTTTTAAAAGCTTCGCTAGATCAGTTCAAAAGTAAAAGCATTGTTTTTGTGATACTGCACATTCCGCCACATCAATGGCTGCCCGAAGAGAAAACCATATTTGTGGACTGCCCCGAAATTATCGAGCTGCTGCATAGCTATCCCAATATTAAAGCCACATTTCACGGACATGATCATACCCTTGATGGTGTTCGTTACACTGGTAAATTGCCGCATTTATTTGATTCGCATTTTGGCGGTAACTGGGGTACCGAATATAAAGGCTACCGTATTGTAGAGGTTACCATGGATGATCAAATAACCACCTACCAGGTTAATGCAAGTCAAAACCCAATGATGAATAAGAATACGCTTTAAACAGAAATGATGAAAACGATAAAGATCTTACTACTCTTATTGACGGCTTATGTTACAAGCTATTGCCAGGTTATTGTGGCAAATACAACACAAGCTACATCACTTTTGCCGGGTGTTAAAAGTGTGATGTTACCAAATGGCTGGGCGCTTGCCCCGGCAGGGAGATCTTTGGAATTAGGAGATCTGCCATTAAATATTGCCGTTTCACAATCTAAAAAACTAATGGCCGTCACAAATAATGGCCAGGGCACGCAGAGCATTCAGCTTATTGATGCCGTTCATGAAAAGGTATTGGATAATGTAGAAATACCAAAATCATTTTACGGTCTTGCGTTTTCAAGCGATGAAAGGTTTTTATACGCTTCGGGAGGTAATGATAATTGGATCTTAAAATATGCTATTCAAAACAATAAACTGGTTACAACCGATACCATTAAATTAGGAAAGCCCTGGCCCAACTCAATTTCGCCAACCGGTTTAACAATTGATGATGACAGGCAAATACTATATGTGGTAACTCAAAAGGACAACTCATTATATAGTATAGATTTAAAAACCAAAACAGTAAAGCAAAAACTGTCATTAGGAGCCGAAGCGTATACCTGCTTACTTTCGCCTGATAAAAGTGAATTATATATAAGTGTGTGGGGAGATGATAAAATAATGATCTATAATACAATTACCGAAAAACTTACAGACAGCATAAAAGTTGGCGACAACCCTAATGACATCTGCTTATCAAAAAACGGGCATTACCTTTTTGTGGCAAATGCCAATGACAACACCGTATCGCTAATTGATATAAAAAAAAGAAAGACACTTGAAACCCTGAATGCAGCCTTATATGCCAGTACACTTAGCGGCTCTACCACTAACGGATTAGCCTTATCGCCAAATGAAAAAACCTTATATATTGCCAATGCCGACAATAATTGCCTGGCTGTATTTGATGTGAGCAAGCCGGGCTTTAGTAAATCAAAGGGTTTTATTCCTACCGGCTGGTATCCAACGAGTGTACGAACGATAGGAAAGCAAATATTTGTAGCTAACGGAAAAGGCTTTGGTTCAATGGCCAATCCGCAAGGGCCAAATCCTATCAGCAAAAAACAGAGCGTAGGGTTGCATGAGGGAATAGAAAGCAATGTACCGGTGCAATATATTGCCAGTTTATTTAAGGGCACGTTAAGTATTATTGACGAGCCTGACACGAAACTGTTGGCTGATTACTCGCAGGTGGTATATCAAAATGCGCCTTATAGTAAAGCAAAAGAGCTATCGCCACAAGGCGAGGATGGAAACCCTATACCACATAAAGTTGGCGACCCATCGCCCATTAAATATGTTTTTTATATCATAAAGGAAAACCGGACCTATGACCAGGTTTTGGGCGATGTGAAAAAAGGTAACGGCGATACAAGTTTGGTGTTGTTTGGCGAAAATATAACTCCCAACCAACATGCTGTGGCCAATGAATTTGTTGTTTTGGACAATTTTTATGTAGACGGTGAAGTTAGCTCAGACGGGCATAACTGGAGCATGGGCGCTTATGCCACCGATTTTCTGGAAAAGAACTGGCCTACGTCGTACGGAAGAAGAGGTGGTACCGAACTTTCTTCCGGGTACAATGCTACGGCAAATAATAAGGATGGTTTCATTTGGGATCAGGCAAGCCGGTTTAATATCAGTTACAGAACTTATGGGGAATTTGCCGACCATGCCAAAGCTAATATACCCGTGTTGAAAAATCACTTTTGTACTTACTATCCAAGCTTTGATTTTCGCTTAAGGGATACCACCAGGATCAATTTATGGAAACGAGAGTTTGACTCCCTGCTTGTTGCCGGTAATTTGCCCCATTTAAATACTATTCGGATAGGTAATAATCATACAGAAGGAACCACGATAGGCAAGCCAACTCCATTTGCCCATGTGGCAGATAATGATTTGGCTGTCGGTATGTTTATAGATTATTTGAGCAAAAGCCCTGTTTGGAAAGAAAGTGCAGTATTTATTGTTGAAGATGATGCGCAAAACGGGCCCGATCATGTGGACGCTCACAGGACTACCGCATTTGTAGCAGGAGGTTATGTAAAAAGAGGTTTTGTTGATCATACCATGTATTCAACTTCATCTATGCTACGTACAATCGAACTCATTTTGGGCATGCCTCCGCTAACGCAATACGATGCCGCTGCCACACCTATGTGGCGTTGCTTTAGCAATAAGGCAGATCTGTCAGTCTTTAATGTTAAACACAATAGAGTTGACCTGGATGAAAAAAACGTAATAAAAAACAAGTTCAGTTCACTATCAAATAAACTCGATTTTTCAAAAGAAGATGTTATCCCCGACCAGGTCTTAAATGAAATTATCTGGAAATCAGTAAAAGGTGAAAATTCGCCATTACCCGTACCTACAAGAGCTGCATTTTTTAAAGAAAACAAAGCTGATAAAGACTAATTACTGAAGCTTACCGATACTTAATTCTTATTTAACACTAAACAAATAGTAGAGTATTTATTTACGCAAAACATCCACTTTATGAAAATTTTCAAATTACATTATCTTCTTTTGTTGCCGGTTATTTACCTGTCGTCGTGCAGTAAATCATCTAATGACCAGCAAATACAAATATCCGGGCAGGAGTTTCATGCCGGCAGCTATATTCAAAATGGCGATACTTTAAATTCAAAAAACAAATCAAATGGCCGGGCTATTAAAGGAACGCTTAAAGCCGGACAAACTTATTATTTAAGTAGCGATTACGCTGCGGCCACAATTAATACAGGAGATACGCTGGTTATACAAAGCGGCGTAAAAGTGTATATTATTGGTCCGGCTACCGGTGCTACGGCAATAGGCACACAGGAACATGCCCCGGGCATTATTGTTAATGGCACCTTATTATCATTGGGTACAAAAGAAAACCCTAATCTTTTTACGGTTCAAAATGCTGCGTTAAAATCTGACCCGACAAAGGATCCGCAGGATCCTAACACCGATCCCGCGTTCAAGGGTTATTGGGGTGGTATACAAGGCGGTCTTACATCGGGCGATATTATTTTAAAATGGACCCGTTTGGAATATTTAGGCGGCTTAACTCCTGCAAATTCGCCTACGCGTGCCACGCTGGATAGTTATGGCGTGTTTTTTCAAAACCCCAAAGCCAACTTTGTGCTGGAAGATTGCTGGTTATATGGCTCGCACGATGATATGATAAGAGTTGCCGGTGGTAAGTTTGAAATTATGCGCAACACATTTGAAAAAGTTGGATTTAGCGCCGGCGAATGTGTTAACATAAAGAGCGGTAGCGTTGGCGATATTGCCTATAATGTTGCAATTGGTGGTACGGGCAATTGCTTTAAATCGGCAAATGCAGGTGGTTTAAGTCCGCAGGCTAATATGGCCTGTTATAATAATACTATGGTAACCGGCGGCTATCGCCAGCAAAAAGCAGGCGAAGGCGGTTCGCTTGATTTTGAAAATGGTGGCCGCGGCCTTGCTTATAATAATTTTATTATTAACTGTGCTTATGGGTTAAGCGTGTTAGGTGGTTCAGGCACTACACCTGCTGCCGATACAGCTAATATAAAATACGGTTATACCTATAATTATGGCGACAATACTAGTATCACCACCCAGTTTTTACCGCTTGGATTTATAACCAAAGTTCAAACCGGGGATATCAACGCAGGTAACAATACAACTCCTGGTGCAAATAATCCACTATTTGTTAATTACCCTTTGCCCGCTGCAGCCAATACGCAGTTTATAGATGCTGATTATATAGGCAATTTTAATTTCAAGCTACAATCAAACTCTCCGGCAATAGGGAAGGGTTATATCAATTTTGCGCCTTACGCAGTGGTACGGGTTGATAAAACATTTGGGGTTACAGAAATTACGCTTCCGGGTAAAGACATCGGGGCTTATCAAATGAATGGCACAGGCAACCAGCATTAATAAAGGCATGTGCCTGGCTGTTTGTTTAGCCAGGCACATGTTTTGTTTTTTATTTTTTTGTTGCCTAAGTAATTGTATGCTCGCGGCAATAATTAAGGTTAAGGTAACAGAGCAGGGTACTCAAAAGCCAATTGCTAATGTACTCGTTAAAATACCTAACACTTCTATAATAGCAATTACAGACAGCGCCGGCATTTGTGAACTTAATAATGTACCCCCAGGAAATGTTACGCTAATATTTATTGCCGATAATTATAAGCAGCTATCCATAAATAAAACCATATTTACAGATAGAGCTATCGAATTTACTGTCTCACTTGAAAAGTTACAGATAGCGTTGAATGAGGTTGTGATTGCAGCCGGGATAAACCCCAGGTCCGATCAGCAATCACAGCTTACAGAAAAAAATACACTGCAGCTTATTGATATTGCCTCGGGCGACTTGATTGAGCATACCGGAAGCATGAGTGCAGGCGATGTTGTTCAGCATATACAAGGGCTTTCTGTAACACATACCAACACAGGCAACAGCGACAAAGCCATTATTAGGGGTATGGAGGCAAAGTATAGTTATACTCTTATCAATGGGTTTAAAATACCTAGTCCTGATGATAAGAGCCGGTACATATCGTTAGACTTGTTTCCTGCCGGATTATTGCAAAGCGTGCAGGTTTATAAATCCTTAACGGCCGATATGGAAGGCGATGCGATAGGCGGGGTCGTGAATTTGGTAATGCGGCAGCCACCCGATGTGCCCTTGCTACAGGTGGATTTGAATACCGGCTATAGCGGTTATTATTTTAATAATGCATATCGCACATTTAGCAGCAAAGCTGTTCAGGATCGTTCGCCTTATGAACGTTTTGGCCCGTCTTATTATGCAACAGGTGCCGACTTTTCAAAAGACAATCTATCTTTTCATAATAGTAAACCACTGCCCGACGCGACTGCTAATTTATTGGTCGGCAACAAATTTTTTGACAATAAGCTGGGTTTTATAGCGTCGGTAGATTATAAGAATATTAAAACAGGATCAGACGGTTTTTTTATTCCCTTAAATGTGCAGCCTAATTTAAATAACGTGCCGGCATTTTCAGACTTTGATAAACAAAGCTACTTTAATAATAAAATAGCTATTAGTACCAATGAAGAGCTTGTTTATCAGCCCGACAGCACAAACAAGTTTACCTTAAGCCATTTTTATCTTAACCAAAAAGATATTGAAACGCGCAGCACCGTAGACACCAGCTTAGCTTTAGGTAGATCGGGTGCCGGAACAGGGCGGATATATATTAGTGACAGGTCACGTGTGCATGAACAGGAAGTCAATAATATAAACTTAAAAGGTACCGATAGTTATAATAATTTGAGCATAAACTGGGCCGGGGTATTTTCAGAAGCAAATGGACGATATCCTGATTGGTCGGAACTTACTGCCAATACAGGCCGGCTGATTGGGCCAAGCGGTACTATTATACAAACACCATTACTGCTTGCGCCGCTTAACCGCGTATGGTTAAGTAATAAGGAAACGGACCTGGATGGTTACCTCGATCTTCATTATAAGCCTCAATTATTTAATCAGAAACTTACGTTGAGTGGCGGCGCGCTTATCAGGCATAAAACCAGGGATAATTTCTACAATAGCTACGTGTTTTCGCCAACTATTAACCAACTCTTTACTAATATTTACCAGGCTGTTTGGGAAAACAGTAACGGGCCGCAAAACCCGCTTGGAAATGTAAATAACCCAAACACTTATACAGCAACGGAGCTAATAAATGCTTATTACCTGGCGGCAGATATGCAAACCGGGCGGTTGGAATTTGTGGGAGGAATCAGGTTAGAACAAACAGATCAAAACTTCATTTCATTAATTGATCCGAGTGTTGGCTTTGGGAAAACAGTTAATATAAGCTATAAGGATTGGCTACCCGATTTACATTGGAAGTATGACATTGATGATAAACAACAAGTTAAGGCCAGTTATTTCAAAAGTATTTCGCGCCCGGCTTTGTATGACATTACTTTTGCTGCAATAACCTATGAAGATTTTATTGTTGCGGGTAATCCTTTTTTTAAAAAGAACGCAAGCCGATAACCTGGATTTAAGCTATGCCTGGTATCAAACAAAAAGTACCGAATTTAAAGCTGCGATATTTTACAAGCATATAGTAGATGCCTATGAAAAAACGTTGCTTAATGGTAATGACGAACTTTACCCTATTCCGCAAAATGGATTAAGTTATACGCCGGCGGGTCAGCTTACAGAGCAATTAAAGAATACGGGTTCAGCTGTTAATTACGGATCAGAAATTTCTTATAGTCATGCCTGGCTTAATTTTGTTGTTAGCAGCAGCTATACCTATACATCATCAAACATAACCCGGATGAAAAAACTGTTAACCCGGGCCAATACTAATGACCCTTCAAGTAACCTGGTTACGGTTACCAAACCTGAAGACGGGCCGTTGGAAGGGCAATCAAAAAGCCTGGCTAATGTTAATTTGCTTTATAAAAACATGTCGGGCAATTGGTTAGCAAACATCTCATTCATTTATACCGGTAAACGTATTGACCTGGTTTCGCCATGGTATGGGCTTGATTATTGGCAAAGGCAAAATGTTACGGTTAATCTTTCCACGGAAAAAAAACTTGACAGAAATTTTAAGCTCAAATTAAGCGTTTCTAATTTATTCAATAATGGCGTTATTGATGATGTTTTAGTACCTAACCCAAATGGAACCAGCAATATATTACCCGGCCAAACTCAGGTAAACAAGATCACCATTTTAAAACAAAACTTTTCTGCATATTACCAATTGGGATTAAGTTACCAGATCCCATAAGTAAAAGGGTTCGTTACACAGTTTTAAGAAATATTTTAACCCACAATCCTCCTAACAATTGGCCCAAACGAAGTTTTTAATTTTTTATCATTAACGACATGATGTAGGCAGAGAAGACGCATTTAAAGAATTTGAAGAAACATTAAAATAATTGTAGTGAATTTGTTAAGCCGGAAGGGCAGGTATAAATATAAAAAAGCTGGAACCCTGTGCAAAAACGCTTTCAAAGCCTATGCGGCCACCCTGGCGTTCAATAAACTCCTTACATAGCAACAAGCCTAAACCAATGCCTTTTTCGTTATTGGTGCCAAATGCTGGTTCTGTGTTAATAGAAAATATTTTTTCCTGTTTTTGCGGCTCAATACCTCTGCCGTTATCGCTTACCGTTATTTTACATTCATGTTGTACCAACTGTGCATTTATGTTTATGATACCCCCGTTGGGAGTAAATTTTATGGCGTTGCTGATAAGGTTACGTACAACCAATTGTAACATATCGGTATCGGCTATTACTATTATTTTAGGTTCAATATGATAGCTAAAGGTAATACCCTTTTTCCTGGCCTGTATCTCACCCATTTCCAGGGTGCTTTTTATCGCTTCAGACAAGTTTATTGTTACTAAATTAACAGAAGGACCTTCCATTTGCGATTTGGACCATTGCAATAAATTAGTTAGCATATCCATAGTACTGTTGGTAGCGACAAGCAATTCTTTTTCCAATAATGGGCGTTGCTTACTATCCAGTTCATTTTCATTTAATAATTCAAGATACCCCTGGATGTGAATAAGCGGAGCCCGCATATCATGTGATATAATGGATAATAGCTTATTCTTTTCGGCGTCACTTTTTTCCAACTGATCTTTTTTGTAATAAGATTTGCTGATTGCTCACTTCAATGGCTAAAGTTTTTTCGTCGGCAACAACTTTTTCCCTATCATAGCTTTTCCTGATAAATTTAATGATGATATAAATAGTAATTACAGGTATTGGGAAGGCTGTGACCCTGTCTATTAATTCGCCCTTGCCTTCACCAAAAGGGTGTTTTACCAGAAATGGATAGTAATAGGCTACCAGGTGAAGAACCAGGAAGGATAATAAGTAAACAATGAGCCAAAATATATGCTGCCGATAAGGCGAAATGGCAAATACCAA
>Ga0206854_1014_pt3 | contig 42306 bp, 35 predicted proteins | sample Alteio_BWOrgCont_50_FD_152870 | JGI IMG/M metagenome (GOLD analysis project Ga0206854, IMG submission 152870) | Enriched cells from forest soil in Barre Woods Harvard Forest LTER site, Petersham, Massachusetts, United States -... | ecosystem: Environmental > Terrestrial > Soil > Temperate forest >...
CTCCCTCCGCTGCAGCTGCTAACGGTCGCTTTCAATTCAACAAGGCTAATAGCTTCCCTCATTAGCAATGCTCTGCAAAGAACCCCACAACCTCTATCAACATACCAGCCTACAAGGCAAGCAGTTTCCGACATTATTATGAATCAAGGAAAAACGGTCTTAATACAACAAAAGCAGATCCAAGATGCGACGATGCTGTTACAAACAGCTCTGACAGCAATCGCAGAAAAACTGGAAAATATTAACACGAACCCCTGAAGAAGTGGGATTGCGCTCGAGCGTCTGTTCAATTAAAAAAAACAACAACAAAACTAAAACAGGAAACAAAAACATGACGAACCCAATTACAGTAAATCAAAAATGTGTTGTTTGTTCAACAAAAGAGCCCTCCAATCCTCTAAAAACGCCATGCCACCACATCTTTTGTCGCGACTGTTTTATCCTATCCCGAGCCTCTCAAGCAAATGATTCTTGTATTCTCTACGGAAGAGCTACCCAGACATCTGTTCACTCTCTATTAAATGAAGACATCAATACCTTAGCTCTGCAGAATACAGCTCTTCAAACACGCCTTGAAGCTCTTGAAGCGAAAATCACCTCCACTCAAGATAAGATAGAGAATTTGGAAGCCCAGACCCAGAAAATTCCTTTAGAGGGGTCGAAAATGGTGTTCTCAGTGGTTAAATTAAAGCTACCCCTATTGACTTCAGGTATTACCAATCTAAAAAATAAGAATGATCGGATACAATCCGACATCGAAGCTCTGCAAAGGATCTCACGAAAGCTATCACCGTTCGATTCTACACCCCCAATAGTTAACCTCCCTCCGCTGCAGCTGCTAACGGTCGCTTTCAATTCAACAAGGCTAATAGCTTCCCTCATTAGCAATGCTCTGCAAAGAACCCCACAACCTCTATCAATATTCCAGAGCGCAAGGCAAATAGCTTCCTACAGGATTATCAGCCAAGGAAAACAGATCTCAATACGCCAAAAGGAGATCCAAGATCATACAATGGGATTCCAAACACGTCTCAGAAAAACCACAGAACAACTGGGAAATATTGAAATGAGCCTTGAAGACGCTAAAGCTTCTCAAGATCAAACACCCTGCCCTGTTTGCTTGGAGACACCCCTCAATCCTACAGAAACGAAATGTCATCACATCTTTTGCCGTGACTGTTTCATCCTAGTCCAAACCTCCCAAGAAAAAGATTCTTGTTCCCTATGCAAGAGAGTCACCGAGGTGCCTCTTAAGCCATTATTAGATAAAAACCTCGAAATGATGGAAATGCAAGTTACAGATTTTCAAACGCTCTGTAAAGATTTGGACACAAGAATAAACTCCATAATACTCAGGATAAAGAACCTGCAAGCTCTGGCCCGGCCTCCTTCTTCAGGGGAATTGGAAACGCTCTCCTCGCACCTTAAGTCACTTGTGGCAATAAAAAGTACTCTTGGCCAAGCAATAATACATGAATCAGCCCTTCTCACAAAACATCAACAGCTCGCGCGCGATCTAGTAACGCTCCATCTTTTACCCCCAGCCTCAATACCTAACCTCTTGCAGGTGCGGTTCCAGGCAGCTTCCTTGCTGATCGAGACACGAAAAAAGATCGCAGAAGACAAGACACAGGTCCGAGCCTGTTCAACGCAGTGCCAAAAAATAGAAGAAACAATAGAAAATATGGAAATGAACAGGCGCTAGAGCGCAATCCCACCCCTTCAGGTGGGTTAGCCGACATCACTCAGCAGAGACAACCACACACGTCTTTTCCAAAGTAGGAGGGATCTCAATTTCGGCAGAGATTGCCCCCGTCTCCTTGAGTTTGCGCGCAGTGACTAAAACTCGAGACTCCATGGATGCCACGCTCTGATTGTAGGCTTCAATCGAACTATTGAGTCCCCTTCCTACCTTGCCCCAATAGTCGCAAACAGTTCCGATTCGATCATACAATTCTTGGCCGAGACGCGCAATTTCTTTGGCGTTTTTGGAAAGAGCGTCTTGCTTCCAGCTAAATGCGACCGCGCGTAAAATCGCAATCAATGTGGTGGGCGTTGCAATGATGACGTTTTGATCTGCGCCAACCTCAATGAGTGTGGGATCCGATTGCAAAGCCGCACTATAAAAAGCCTCTGCAGGCAAAAACAAAATCACATATTCTGGCGCCAACTCCAACTGCTTCCAATATTCTTTGGCAGAGAGATCTTTCATATGCTTGCGAAGAGCGAGGGCATGCTCTTGGAGCTTTTTCTTGCGCACTAAGTCATCGCCAGCATCGGATGCATCGAGATACGCATGCAAAGGTGTTTTCGCATCGATCGCAATATAGCGCTGCCCCGGCAAACGGACAACAACATCGGGTCTTCCAATGCGTCCTTCTAACTCAAGAGTTTTTTGTTCAAAAAAATCGCAGTGATTTAAAAGACCTGCAAGCTCTACCACTCTGCGCAGATGGATCTCGCCCCAGGAGCCTCGCATTTGAGGGGCTCTCAACGCTTGCACAAGGTGGGCTGTTTCCCTTCTCAATTCTCTTTCCACACCCATCATCCCCTCAATTTGCTGAAAGAGGGCGGAATAAGCGCCTTCTCTTTTCTTTTCCAACTCTCGTTGATGCACGTCAAGTTGCTTTAAAGATTCTTGAAAGGGTTTCAACGTTTCGGCAATGGCTTCTCGTTTTGCATCGAGCTCTTGCTTGGCGCCATCTTGATACTTTTCTAAAGACACTTTGGCAAGGTCGAGAAATGTCCGATTATTTCTTTCCAAAAGATCTGAAAACAAATTCCGAAAGGAACTCTCTTGGACGTTCATCCACTTCTTTTGCCAAAACCAACAAGCGCCCAGAAGTCCCACTACACATACGCACAAAAGCCACATAAATTCCCCACCATTCCGTGCACTTATACCATTTATCAGAAAAAATCTTTAGTGTAGAATCCCATATGACGAGGTGGATTTTGAAGATCGTTTCGAAGTTCATATTGCATCAATATGGACGAGAAACAATCTTCAAAAGACGCCCGTCAGATGGGGTTCTACACTAAAGATTTTTTTTGATAGATGGTATTATACCCTAATCGCTTCATTTTTTGAAGCGATTAGAGCGATTAATCGCTTCAGGGAATCAGGAATGGGGATCCACGTCTTCTGGATCGGGCTCAAATTCTTCGAGTGTCTTGGACTTTTTCCCTGCAATCAAACGGATGAAAGAGAGGACGAGCGAAGTGGTGATATAAGCCCACGCCACAAACGCCAAGGCAAGGGCGAAAAAGTATAAAATTCCATAGATGATAAAAATGGCCAGAACTACGACTAGAAAAATCAAATGGAATGATGGGAGTCGAAAGTGAAGCACTTTGAGACTGGGAAATTTAAGACGGCAGACCATCAAATACCCCAAAAGAATCATCACAATCCCGAGAGCAATGGCCCGGTCAGTTGTTGAAATGGAAAAGAAATCCACCACCATCGGAGATACTAAAAATAGATTGGCAGAAACGGCTCCACCTGCAGCTGCCGGAATCGGAAGCCCCGTAAAATATTTTTTGTGTGCAGCTTCTTGGGAAACGTCTTTTTGAACCTCTTTTGCCTTGACGCTATAACGGACCAAGCGCAATACGCCACAGAGTGAGAAAATAATTGCTCCAGTCACACTGAAAAAAGAAAGGAATGTCCCCTGCTCCAAAGAAAGAGCCTTCAACATCAATGCGCTCGGCGCTACACCAAATGAGATCGCATCAGACAGAGAGTCAAAGACTAAACCAAATTCGCTCTCTGCGTGCATGGCACGCGCCAAAGCACCATCGATAAAATCTGCAACGCCCGCGATCAGCAAAAGAAATGCCGCAGTTTGCACGATTTCATAGTCACTGCTGTGAGGAGATATTACATTGGTCTTAAAAATAACAAACAGACCACACGCAAGACCAAAAGCCGTAATCACATTAGGAAAAAAAGACGCTCTTTTCATCATTGTATACCGCAACACCTATCTCATCTGGTCCAGTATACAGAAAATCGCCCTTTAAACAAACAGAAGGAATTGTTGCGATTATAACAACAATCCCCCCATCCGCTCACGCATTGGACCAATCCTTATGCAGCCTTACTGTTGTTTTTGTGATTTGAGTGAGTTACATGGATAAAATACTGACATGCAGATCCAGCCATGACACCCCAAAACGCAAAATATACAAAAGGCAAGAAGAGAGCGATTGCAATCTTAGCTCCTTCAGCTATAACCATTGAAGCTCGGTTCCCTCGTCTAGACAAAGCATAGATCCTCTTCAACATAGAATCACACCAGCTAGAAAAGAAAATCCCACAAGCAGACCCGATCAAAAGAGCGAGCATACTCCAACCTATTGTTCCCACAAATAAATGTGTCCAAGCAGACAAAGCAGCTACAATCAATGCCACAGCCCCTAAAGACTCTAGTATATGAGTATAAGCAAATTTCTCCACGCCAGCAAAGTTTTCTCTCATCTTATTAAGATGAAATTTGTTTTTGTTCATCGTACCACCCAAAATTACAAGTGCATTAACAATACACCTTCTAATTATTAGTAAATAACAATCGGTTTTAATTTTCAACATTAAAACAGAAAAACACAAACAGATTGAAAATATATGGGATTTCCAAGATACTTACCTCTTATTTTCTTGGAGAACAAGAATCATCTCAAACAGCTAAAAATGAACCAAATAGGAAAATCAATGACCGTAAGTTTTCCTTGGGGCTCTCCACAAAGCACCCAACAAGACCTCAAAATCCTACGAGCTCTAGATAAATTACCACCCTACAACGGCTGCTCAGAAAAGCAAATAGGCTATATCGGACAAATTCAAGATCCTGATGCTCGAGACATGGCCCTTAGAGATTTATGCTGCGAGATCCTACGGGGTTACCACCCAAAAAAAGCGCAAGAGACCGCATCTCAAATCAGGAACCCTACCCTCCAAACAAGCGCCCTATGGTCTATATTTAAGTATGCACTCGAGACAAAAGATTTCGGCCTAGCTCTTCGGATCGCAAATCAAATCCCCAAAGACCCTGAAAAAAACCGCGCACTTACCTTGAGATATTGGAACATTGTTCCGACATTGATAGAAGAAGATTGCCTCTCTCAAGCAAAGGAATATAAAACTCTCATTTCTGTAGAGATCGTGCTCGACCATGAAAATTTTAGAGAGATCCCTCAGGCGTCCCAAACAAAAATATTCACCACTTTTGCGCAGATCGATATGCAGCCCCAAGCCATCCTCGCTCTCAACAAAATTCTTACACCCGTACAACTCCTCATTGTGCTCCAAAATGCCACTCGAGATCTTATACGAAAAAAGCAATTCGACCTAGCACGCCAAACCGCAGACTATATGATAACAGACCCTGTGAGACAATATCAGTATGCTGCCGAAATATACCACCATTCTCTAAACGAAATCGCTCAGGCTAGGGGCGTAAAAAATGTTGGCAAAAATCCTTCTGTATGATATAGAAAAGGCCGTCCAAGAATTCCGCGCAGCTGATTTCTATTTTTTACGCGGTGCAAAAAGAAAGGTAAAGTCATGAATATGAAGAGCGAACGACTAAAAAAGCTAGAAACTGAACTCGAAGACCTCGAGCAGTGGATGCATCTTGGACTTGTCCCCAAAAAAGATGTTGAAAAGCACAAAGAAGAGATCCGGTCTCTCCTCTCGAAAATTGAAGAAGAGAAGGAAAGGCTCCGTTTCATGAAGGAAAGCGGAGAGCTTGAAGAATACGTGACCCCCAAAAAATCTTCTGCAAGGCAGGCTTATGCAGAGCCCCATACCCTTCCCGATATGGACATTGGCGAAAACATGACCGACGCAGGCCTCGAGATGGAAACAGAGACGTATGAAATGGAGACCATCACAGAAGATGAGACGTCGGGAGGCGCAGGCACCGTTGACGAAGAAGGGGCTGCCCCTGAAGAAGAGGATGAAGATCCTTTCTCCGATCGCAATCGCTGGAAAAGGGGTATTTTAGAGGACCCTGAAGCAGACAATTGGTAAAGGCCTCTCTTTATTTCCACATTCCATTTTGTACAAAGAAGTGTCCTTACTGCCATTTCTATGTCGTTCCCAACCGCGCGTCCTACCACTCAATCTTGACCGAAGGACTGCGGCTTGAATGGGAAAAGCAACTCCCTCTCCTTCAAGGACATACAATTGTTTCTGTGTACTTTGGAGGAGGAACTCCCTCTCTCTTTGCACCTGTTGGAATCGACCAGATCCTTCAGATGATTCGACGTAGCGGCCTTGTTCTTGCACCAGAATGTGAAATCACAATTGAGGCAAATCCTGAAGAAAGCTCTGTCTCGTTCTTCGAGACTCTGACCTCTCTAGGAATCAACCGTCTCAGTTTAGGCGTCCAATCCTTGGATGACAGGTCTTTACAAACATTAGAACGAACCCATTCTGCCAAAAAAGCCAAAGAGGCGATCCAAAATGCGGAAAAGGGAGGATTCCAAAATATGAGTATCGACCTCATGTACGACCTCCCAGATCAAACCGAGGCAAGTTGGCAATATACACTGGATCAACTGACAGAGCTCCCCTTCCAACACCTTTCGCTATATAATCTCACAATCGAACCCCACACCGCTTTTGAAAAAAGGAAGGACCGTCTCATACTTCCCCCGCCTCAATTGAGCCTGCAAATGCTCCAATCTGGAATTGAAGCGCTTGAGAAGTTGGGGTTAAAAAGATATGAAATTTCCGCCTTTGCAAAGCCTGGATGTCAATCGCAACACAATCTCGGCTACTGGAAGGCAAGACCCTTTTTAGGCTTCGGCCCTTCCGCCTGCAGTTTTTGGGATCAAAAGCGATTTCGCAACACCTCGCATCTACAAAAATATACAGAGAAACTGAAAAAAGGAGAAAGTCCCATCGAGTTCGAAGAAAAACTCCCCTACCCACAAAACATCAAAGAACAATTCGCAATCCGCCTGCGTCTTTTAGAAGGCGCGCCGTCAGATCCCTCATTTCCAAAAGAAATGGAGGACACAATTGAAAAACTAATCGGACAAAATCTTCTTAGGCGCGTAGGCTCTTGCCTGCAATTGACGGAAAAAGGATTGTTGTTTCACGACACCATCGCAACCGAAATCATTTAAAAAACCTGTATCTTTTTTTTCCTGGAAAATGCATCATCACGTTCTCCAACCGTCCTTTTCTAAGTGTCTTAAACACCAAAAAAAAGAGGCCGGTTTTTTTTCTGGACACGAAAGTCCAAACTACAATATACAGTGTACTTAACGCGCCCATATCTACTATATGTGGTAGGGAAAGCAAAAATCCAGGTTCTGAAAACGCGAGGCATAGCATGAAAAAAACCCACGACACGACGACATCTTTCCTAGAAGATCTACATCTCAAAGGCGGATCGAAAAAGAAGGAACCTCTGAAAGAGCTCCACTACATGGTAGTGAAAAGAAACGGGACATTTGCTCCTTTCCATCGCGACCGTATTTTAAAAGCGTTAGAAGCAGCCTTCCGCGATACGAAAAAAACTCCAGAACCTGCTCCCCTAGATACAGAACTGCGCACCACAGTAGAACAAATCGCCGATCTCGTCGTCAAACAAGTCTTAACTCTTGCTTCGAAAGGAGCCTCTTTGACAGTGGAAGGGATCCAAGACGTTGTTGAAGTGACTTTAATGAAAAACAATCATCACGATGTAGCGCGCGACTACATTATCTATAGAGACAGCAGAAAAGCCTCTCGAGAAAATTCGACACTTCATCTCAAAATCTATCGGAGAGACAAAACAACGGGGGTTCGCTTTAACCCGATGAAAATCGCCTCTTCCATTGAAAGGGCATTTCGAGAAGCGCGTAAAATCGATGAACAGACACCCGATGATGCCGTCATCCTCATCAACTCTCTCACTCAGAAAATTGTACAAGAAATCGTCGATCTTGCTGCCAAAGGAGACCTCCTTTATATCGACATGGTGGAAGACAGGATCGAGCGAGAACTCATGAATGAAAAGATCTTCGATGTGGCAAAACACTACATCCTCTATCGCGCTGAGAAAACGAAAAATTCCCCCCAACCGATGACTCTTGTAGTCGAAGATCCAGCCACATTGCGCCATTTTGAAATCGTCACACCCGATCAAAGCAGTGTGACCATCACCGAAACCATGCTCCGAAACAAGCTCCAGTTTGCATGCCGTGGGCTTGAAGGCGTCGTTTCCGTCACAGAATTGCTCGAGACCGCCATCACTCAATATTACAAAGGGATGAAAGAGCACGAAGTAGATCTCGCAAATATTTTTGCAGCCAAATCCAAAATCGAAAAAGAGCCTGCCTATTCACAAGTCTCTGCGCGCCTTCTCCTCGATGTCTTGTACAGAGAAACAATGGGGCTCCCCGCGTCAGATCCCACACTCCCCAAAACGCACAGACAGTACTTTAAAAAATACGTCAAAGAGGCCATTTCATATCACCGCCTTTCTCCAAAACTCCTCGATTTTGATCTCGATGAATTGGGCAAAGCCATGGATCTTTCAAGAGACGACCAGTTCTCTTACTTGGGGCTACAAACGCTCTACGATCGCTATTTCATCCACCACGAGATGCGAAGACTCGAAACTCCTCAAATCTTTTGGATGCGCGTTGCGATGGGTCTCTCCCTTCAAGAAGGCGAACAGAAAAACAAAAAGGCGATCGAGTTTTACCATCTCCTCTCTGAATTCTATTTCACCTCGAGCACGCCCACTCTCTTCAATTCAGGGACGCTCCACTCCCAACTCAGCTCTTGCTACCTCTCCACCGTCATGGACGATCTCAGCCACATTTTCAAAGTGATCGCAGATGATGCCCAGCTCTCAAAATGGGCAGGCGGCATCGGCAACGACTGGACAAACGTCCGCGCCACCGGTTCCCGCATCAAAGGAACCAACGGCTCTTCTCAAGGCGTGATCCCGTTCTTAAAAGTTGCGAACGATACGGCTGTAGCAGTCAATCAGTGCTTTGCTCCCGATACGAGAATTTTCACAAAAGAAGGTGTGAAACAAATTGCTGATGTGAGCGTTCACGATCTCGTTCTCGGCGTCAGCGGGCAATATAGACAAGTGACCGAAAAATTCGTTTACAACCAAAAAGATCCTATGGTTGCAATCGACATCAAACACTCTTTAGATAAAGTACATGTCACAACAGCACACCCTTTCTATGCCATCCAAGGCGTTCCCATGAACCAAGTGGGCCATCGAACACTCGCGCAACTAGAAAAGGGGAAATTAGAGGCGAAATGGGTAGAAGCAGCGCAGTTGCAAAAAGGGGACTATGTGGCGCAAGTCATCCCCAAAGAAGTCGTTGTGGTGCCAGAACTCACAGAAGACGATGCGTACCTTTATGGAATTTTATTGGGTGATGGGCATTTGTCCAAAGAAGGATCTCAGTGGGGTGTGTCCGGGAATCCACAAGTAGATCAACACCTTGAATTTGTGAGAAATTATCTCAATGAACGTCATATCCACTTCTGGGAAACTTCCCGCGGTACTTCCTACGTGCAAATTCACTGGGCATCAGGAAGAGGCGCTGTACAAGATGCAACGACAGGAAGATTTGTTTCTGCAGGAGCGCCTACTCTCCCCTTCGAATCTGACGATCTTTATAACAGCGAAAAGTGTAAACATATTGCTCCAAGATTTGCCCACCTGCCGAGAAGCCAAGCAGCTGCCATGTTGCAAGGACTCCTTGAGACAGACGGCAATGTGTCTCGCGGCAAGGAAATCACTTTCTGCAATACCTCACTGCCTTTGGTAGAAGGTCTTCGCTATCAGTGCCTTCGCTTCGGTGTGCCTACAGCTGGAAACAAACGTATCAGAAACAATGATCATCAAGCGACTAGGTCCGATGGATCTGTCACAGAGTTCAAGGGAGAAACAATCTCTTACGACCTCCGCATTCCCGCGTTCCCAGAACTTGCGCAAAGACTGGGTGTAACCCCTGTCACAAAACAGAACTGGTTGAACAGAAATGGGTTTGTATGGTCTCGAGTGCAAAGCGTAGAAAATGCAAAACAAACAATGGCTGTCTGTGATCTCGTGGTGGAAGGCGATGAGTCTTATATGACCACAGCGGGTCTTGCTCATAACGGGGGAAAACGAAAAGGAGCGATGTGCGCTTACTTAGAGACGTGGCACCTCGATATCGAAGAGTTTCTCGAGCTTAGAAAAAATACGGGCGATGAAAGACGTAGAGCGCATGATATGAACTCTGCCAACTGGATCCCCGATCTTTTCATGAAGCGAGTGAAAGAAAATGGGATGTGGACACTCTTTAGTCCGAGCGATACACCCGATCTCCATGACCTTTATGGCGCTGCCTTTGAAAAACGTTATTGCGAATATGAAACGATGGTAGATGAGGGCAAAATCAAGCTCTTTAGAAGGCTTGAAGCAACCCAGCTATGGCGCAAAATGCTCAGCATGCTCTTTGAAACAGGCCACCCATGGATCACGTTTAAAGATCCATCCAATATCAGATCTCCTCAAGATCATGTGGGCGTTGTCCATTCATCGAATTTGTGTACTGAAATCCTTTTGAATTCTTCCAAAGAGGAAACGGCTGTATGTAACTTAGGGTCAATCAACTTAGCAAAACACGTGACATCTAAAGGACTGGATGAAAAACGGCTAGCGCAAACGATCCGGATAGCGGTGCGGATGCTCGATAACGTGATCGATATCAACTTCTACCCTACAGTAGAAGCGGGAACTTCGAATCTGCGCCATCGCCCGATTGGTCTTGGAATCATGGGCTTTCAAGATGCTCTGTATATCCAAAACATCAGCTACGCAAGCCATGAAGCGGTAACCTTTGCAGATCAAAGTATGGAGATGATCTCCTACTATGCGATTTTGGCATCTTCAGAGCTCGCCCAAGAAAAAGGGGCCTATTCTACCTACAAAGGATCCAAATGGGATCGAGGCTTACTGCCTATAGACACCATCGATCTTTTGGAGAAAGAAAGAGGAATGCCCATCGATATGCCGCGCAATTCTTCAATGAATTGGCAAAACGTACGGGCCCACATTAAAAAACATGGGATGCGCAATTCCAATACGATGGCGATTGCCCCCACTGCAACGATTAGCAACATCACAGGATCTGTTCCTGCCAATGAGCCGATCTATAAACATCTCTTTGTCAAATCAAACCTGTCGGGAGAGTTTACGATTGTCAATCCGTACCTTGTAGAAAAACTCAAAGAGCACGAACTATGGGATGAAGAAATGATCGACGATCTCAAATATTTTGACGGATCGATTCGAGAAATTGAAAGGATCCCAAGTGCAGTGAAAAACCTCTTCCTCACCGCCTTTGAGATTGAACCAGAGTGGATCATCGAGTGTGGCGCAAGACGTCAAAAATGGATCGATATGGGCCAATCGCTCAACTTGTACCTTGCAGAACCGAGCGGCAAAAAACTGCATCAAATGTATATGCTTGCATGGGATAAAGGGCTCAAAACGACCTATTATCTGAGAACACTCGGCGCAACTCAAATTGAGAAATCTTCTTTGGATATCAACAAACGAGGATTACAACCCAGATGGATGAAGAATAAATCAGCATCGAGCAACGTCTCGATAGATCGTTCAGAAGAAGCTCCCAAAGCGTGCACTTTAGGAGAGGGCTGCGAAAGCTGCCAGTAGGAGAAAATTATGACACAGCAAAAAAACGAATCTGTACTTAAAGAGCGAGTCAACGTCAATGACAAAAGACTCATCAACTGTCATGCGGTCGATGTCAATCAACTCATGCCTTTGAAATATAAATGGGCGTGGGAACATTACCTCAATGGCTGCGCAAACCATTGGATGCCCAATGAAGTTGCCATGGGCAAAGATATCGAACTCTGGAAGTCTGACAAACTCTCTGTGAATGAGAGAAGAGTCATCATGCGCAACCTCGGGTTTTTCTCGACTGCAGAAAGTTTGGTAGGCAACAATATCGTCTTGGCCATTTTTCGCCATATCACGAACCCCGAAGCGCGCCAATACTTACTTCGTCAAGGTTTTGAAGAGGCGATCCATACCCATGCATTTCTCTACATCGTAGAGTCTTTGGCGTTGGATCATGGAGAAGTGTTTAACATGTATAACGAAGTGAATACTATCCACGAAAAAGATCACTTCGAGATGAACCTCACTCAAGAAATTCTCCGTTCTGATTTCTCAACCGCTACCTTTGAAGGCGCGCAGAAATTTCTCGAGAATTTGATTGGATACTACATCATCATGGAAGGGCTCTTTTTCTATAGCGGTTTTGCCATGATCCTCTCCTTCTCGCGTCAAAACAAGATGGTGGGAGTAGGAGAGCAATTCCAATATATTTTACGAGATGAAACTGTCCACTTGAACTTTGGAATCGATTTAATCAATGGGATCAAGGAAGAAAATCCAAACCTTTGGACACCTGAATTCCAAGCGCATATCGTCCAAAAAATCAAACACGCAGTCGAGCTCGAAATTCGCTACGCCGAAGATTGCTTGCCCGATGGAATCTTAGGACTCACAGCGCCGATGTTTAGAGACTACGTACAACACATCGCAGACCGCCGTTTTGAACGTATTGGGCTGAAAGCGATCTACCGCTCTAAAAACCCATTTCCCTGGATGTCAGAAACCATTGACCTTGCAAAAGAGAAAAACTTCTTCGAAACAAGAGTCACAGAGTATCAATCTTCCTCGAATCTCGTCTGGAATTAATAAAACGCCCCTTGCAAAAGGGGCATTTTTCGCGAATAACTTAAATCGTTATTCTGCTGACGCATCCGCATCGCTAACGCTATTGTCTTGTGCTACATCATTGCTGTCGTTTGATGTATCTGCTGTCTCACTAGACGCATCAGCATCACCGTTGTCTTGTGCTACATCAGCATCGATATCTGAGCACACATCTATTGTCACTACTTCAACTTCATATGACACATCTTCTTGAGCATATGCACATACACACAACGCCGAAAATAGCATCGCAATCAACTGTTTATTCATAAATAACATCTCCTAAGTTAATACATTATATCCATTACAATGCATTCGAAATAAGTTACTTACCACCAGGCAAAACCAATCATCGAATGAACATTCAATGTCCAAAATGATCCCACGTTTCTATCAAATAAAAAGTTTTTTTTCAACAGGGAATATTTTATCTCCTCTCAGGAAGTCAAAACTGTCGAGATCAAAAAGCGACATACATTAAAAAACCAGATTTAATTGATTAATTAATCAATATTTATATATAATTTTACCAACTAAACATACAAAATGAGAACCCAGTGGTAATACAAAGCCTAGCAACAACGGATCGTTATAAGAATAATTTAATACCTGCGCTCGCCCTCGTAGGGACCTTGGCACTCGTAGGCTGCATCGCGTATCGCGCTCTACGACCCGCTGCACCTCTATTTACTCAGGAAAGAAGATGGCCTCCCATAGGGCCTTGCGACACCATCTGCTTTGATGTTCTGACTGGAACGATCATCCCCGGCAAAGGGCGTCAGAATCGCGATTTCTTTCAAGATTCGGACATTGTGCAAAAAGAACCCATTGTCAAAACACAAATGCTAGAAAAATCCCTTGTAGAGGTGAGATACACTCGACATAACAAAGCAATTCTTCAGCAACAAGCAAGGCGAGCCTGTACAGCAGCAACAGCTGCGATGTTGATCCTAGATCATAGAAAAACACCCGATCTATTCCAAGTAAAGACGAGAAATCTCGGAAATGCGTCTGATGAATTAAGAGACCTAGAAAAAGCACAACTCCGGGCTGTGGCAGTGAAAATACAAAAGTTTTCAGAGCTGCAAAATGCGGTCAAAAAGCATGGATCTGTCATTACAGGCATTGGTGGTGAGATCGGATCACATTCGATTGTAGTAGATGCTATTTCAACTGATACTGTTCGATTGCGAGATCCTTACCATGGATGGGAGATTACGGTCTCAAAAGACGCCTTTACGGAAAAGTGGGATGGGGACCAGATTAAAAGTATTGTGTATGTGTCAAAACACTAAAACAACATCGCAACCATCTTAATTATAAATATATACAACACAACATTGCGATTATATACAAAATATTATAATATCCGGAGAGAGGACCAGGGAGAGACGTAATGGCAACCCGTGCAAAAAAACGAGTTCACAAGAAAGCCAAAAAAACCGTTGCAAAACGGAAGAAATCTCCCGCAAGAAAACCTCGCAAAAAAGCAGACTCAAGCTATTGCGCTCCAGATCATTGGAAAACATATAGAGTTCTACAAAAAAGAGTCGACACCGCCTGGCAACAGCTCCAAGCAGATGTCCGTAAAAAAGCTCCTGCACATGTTCTGATACAGAGCAAAAATCAGCTCTTGCTCCTCTTGGGAGAGTGCAATTATATGGCACGCGAGTGCATGCGCCTTGCAGATACTCAGAGAGAAAAATCCTAACCCCGTGATACACTATACCAAAATATAGGTATCCCATTGCGTCACCCAAGTCCCTCGAGTCATGTATTTCAAATCGTAAAAGAACTTGCCTTACCTGAATTAGAAAGTACTCTCGTAGAAATCATCCATGAGCCCACGGGCGCCCGCATCATTCACATCGGGAATAATGATCCGGAGAACCTCTTTTGCCTTTCCCTGCAAACTCTCCCCTCTTCTTCCAATGGCGTTGCCCATATTTTAGAGCACACAGTCCTTTGCGGTTCTGACAAGTTCCCGATCAAGGATCCTTTCTTCTCTATGACCCGCAGGAGCCTCAACACCTACATGAATGCCTTAACAGGCCAGGATTTCACCTGCTATCCCGCAAGCTCGCAGATCGAAAAAGACTTTTATAACCTTTTAGAAGTCTACCTAGATGCCGTTTTCCATCCGGAGCTTAAGAAATTAAGCTTTTTGCAAGAAGGTCACCGCCTCGAATTTTTGGAGCCGCAAAATCCAAAAACCCCTCTCCAGTTTCAAGGAGTTGTGTACAATGAAATGAAAGGAGCCCTTTCCTCTCCTGAGTCGCGTCTTTGGAAGGCCCTTTTCGAAGTTCTCATGCCAGATCTTCCCTACGCCGTCAATTCAGGAGGAGAACCGAAAGAGATTCCCAATCTTACATATCAAGAACTGAAAAATTTCCACGAGACATTCTATCACCCATCGCGCTGTCTTTTCTTTTTCTATGGCAATATCCCCCTCTCTAAGCATCTTGATTTCCTTTCCAAGCATGCTTTTGAAGGCGTAAAGAAAATGGCTCCTTTGCCTCCGATCCCCTTACAAAAACGATTTTCTCACCCTCAAAGTTGTGTAGCTTACTATCCTGCAGAAGAGACAGAGTCCCTTGAAAAAAAGACATGGGTTGTTTTTTCATGGCTCACAGTCCCTTTGATCCACCAAGAAGAAGTCCTTGCCTTATCCCTTCTCGACAGCCTTCTTTTAGATACAGATGCGTCTCCCCTCAAATTGGCCTTCCTGAAATCAGCCCTTTGCACATCGGTCGACTCCTCTTTCGATATGGAGATGAGCGAAATTCCCTTTTCTATCATCTGTAAAGGGTCAGAAAAAGAAAACCTAAAGCCCCTCAAAACTCTCCTTTTTGACACGCTCCGCTCTGCCAAATTCACAAAAGAACAGATTGAAGCGTCCTTGCATCAACTCGAATTTGATCGGACAGAAATCGGGGCAGAAGGGATGCCCTTTGGTCTTTCCCTATTCTTTAGAGCAGGGCTCCTCAAGCAACACGGAAGTGAACCTGAAAATGGCCTTCTGATCCATTCTCTCTTCCGAAATTTAAGAAGGGCTCTGCAAGACCCCGAATTTCTTCCCTCACTCATTCGAAAATATCTCTTAGACAATCCCCACTTTGTGGATCTCACTTTCTGTCCTGATCCTAAAATGTCTGCCCAAGAAAGGGAAGAAGAGAACGCCCGGTTGCAAGTTCTTAGGAAAACTGTGGTAGATCACGCCCTGGTAGAGCAAAGTAAAGCTCTTGCTGAGTATCAAGAAGCGATCGAAGCGCAAACGCTCGATTGCTTACCCAAATTGACGCTGCGCGATATCCCCAAAGAGGGAAGAGATTTCCCTCTCGAGAAACTCCACGATGGCCCTTTGCACGTATTCCACCATGCCTGCTTTACCAACCACATTCTCTACGCAGACCTTGTGTACGATTTACCCCACATGCCTGCCCAAGACTTACCCCTTGTGTCTCTTTATGGCAGATTTATGACAGAATTGGGATGTGGCGGACGCACCTATGCCCAAAATCTCGATTACCAGCAAGCCTACACAGGTGGGGTGAATGCGGCCTTAGCCCTTCATATTTCTCAGCAAAACCCAGATCACTCTCGCCCTGCATTTTCTCTTCGAGGAAAAGCTCTTTCTCGCTATAGCGAGAAACTCTTAAGTCTCTTTGCAGACACAATGCAAGGAGTTGCTTGTGAGGATTCTGCGCGCGTGCAAGAGCTCTTATTCCAGCACGCCACAGAGCTTCAAAATCGCCTTGTCAAAAGCGCTATTGGCTACGCCATCCAAATGGCTCTCCGTGGATTTTCAGTAGCTTCTTTTGTGTATGACCAATGGAATGGATTTTCCTATTACCAATCGGTCCTCAAATGGGTACAGGAACCCCAAAAATTGGGCAGTGAACTCTCTCGTATCCAAAAGGCGATCTTAGCCAAAGGAACTCCAAACCTTGTCTTATCGTCCGACCCACAAGAATTCGAGACCCTGAAAAAGAACCATTTCTTTGGGTTAGCCCAAAAACTGCCTCACAATCCTCCCACCTGCTGGAAAGACAAATACCCTCTACCCGAACCTCAATCCTCCGTCCATTTCATCACCTCTCCTGTCGCCTTCACAGCGCGCGGAATGAGAACGGTTGCATATCAAGACCCACGAGCTCCTTTTCTATTGCTCGCAACCGAACTATTAGATAACTGCTATTTACACCAAGCCATTCGAGAAAAAGGGGGAGCCTACGGAAGTGGCGCCTCGTACGCTCCGCATACAGGCAATTTTCATCTCTACGCATTCCGCGATCCTAATTTAGCAAAAACACTCGAGGAATTCCAAACAGCGCTCGAAAAAATAGGGTCTGGAAAGTTTACGAAACAAGAACTCGAAGAAGCCAAATTTGGAATCATCCAATCCATTGACGCCCCCATCCCACCAGGCAATCGCGCCATGACCGCCTACGCCTGGGAAAGAACAGGCAGAACCGCCCAAGACAGGCAAGCATTTCGCGAAGCGCTTCTTGGGGCCACGAAACAGCAAATAGCTGAGGCTGTGCAGGAACTGCTGATCCCGAATGTTTCGGTTGTTGTCTCCTTTTTGGGGGAAAACCTCTTTGCCAAAGAGGAACCTAAACTCACAGTTTCTCTAAACAACCCGATCTTAAAATAAATATTATTAATATTGATATTTTATACACAATTATGCTATAATACCTGAAAACCAAACATACAAGGATATATCTTATGTCAATTCCTGAATATCGCCCCATATATAATGAACAAGGCAATCCTCTATTTGATTGCAGCGAACCTGGCTGCCGATACTCTCAGACCATAGGAAGCCTCATGTCTTCAGGAATGTGTGTCTGCGACCAGACTTTTTGTGAAGACCACTTTGATAATCATGTGTGTGCAGTAGCTCTTCAAGCCATCCCAAACAACTTACCGCCATTAGGGAACATTCCTCGTTCGTAACTTATAAATTAAGGATATATCTTATGACAATTCCTGAATATCGCTCCGTATATAATCAACAAGGCATTCCTCAATTTGATTGTAGCGAACCTAGCTGCAAATACGCTCTGACTCAAGGGAAAATCTCAGCTGGAGGAATCTGCGCTTGCGACCAGACTTTTTGTGAAGACCACTTTGATAATCATGTGTGCGTAGTCGCCTTCAGAGTGATCCCGAGAAATCTAGACAGACTAAGACCTCCTCCCCCCTCTTATCAGGAATTCTTAAGAGAAGAAAGGCTGCGTCTCAGCGGTTATATGAAGGAATATTCCTCATAACTTATAAATTCCCGGCCCCTTCTTGTAAGGCCGTGATGACGCGCAGAATTCGATCCAGAACGAACTGCGCTTCTAAGGCTTCTGTTGAGGGGCCTTCTTCCATCATCCGCTGCAAAGCTTCTCTTTCCTTGGCAAATAAGACTCTCCGCTCGCCATGCTCTGTGATGGGCTCTGCGTGCACAATTGCTTTCGCTTTTCTTGCCTGTTGTTCATACACATCAATCTGCCGCCCAATCAATGCAAGCTGCGATTGATTCAAATCTGAGCGCACCTGTTCCAGCGCATCTTGCGCTGCTTGCAACTCTTTCTCTGCAAACACAAGCTTCTTTTGGAGCAACGCAATTCTTTGTTTTTGTTTCGTGACAGATAATGCATAGACTCCATCTTGCCCTGGGAATGTACGGACAGAAGCGCATCCACCCAACAGCACGAAAAAAACGAAAAAGCTATAAAAGTTTTTGTATAAATTCTTCAAAATCGGCATTCCCTTTCAATGCAGCAAAATCCACTTCTTGCAAGATAGAGTCCATTTTAAGACCTCCGTGCTGCCATGCTTTTTGCAACCAGCCTCCGGCAAGTTTTGGCTCTTTTAACCTCGCAAACACCCTTGCATTGCGCAGAGCCATCTCTTGGGTTGGAGAGAATTGATAACAAATGCTCGAAAGTTTTGCAACAAGTGAATCATTATGCTCTTCAAAAGCCAATTGATGCAACAAGACGCGCGTTTCATCTGCAAGCTGCGGCTCGATGGGCAAAAGAAGATCGTACGCTTCTTTTCTTTTCCCCTCTTCTACACAAAGGAGCGCTAAATGTTGCGCTGCAACCGTGGCAAGAAGCCCCCCTTTTGCTTGGGCGTGTACTTTGGCAAAGAGCTCTTTAGCTTGGGGCTTTTTCCCTGCTTGCAGAGCCATCTCTCCTTGGATCAACGATTTTCGAAATTCTTCTTCTCTGTCTATTTGCATGACAAATCTGCTCTTTCTCCAAAGATCGAAACTCTGAAACGCAAAGAGAAAAAATAAAGCGCCCGCTAAGAAAAATTGCATGATGAAAAAAGCAAAAGAACACGCAAAAGCAATGCCCGCTCCAATGAGTAAAGAGGCCTTAAAACCTTTCACGCCAAACATCGCTTCAAGAACAATGCGCAAAAGCTGCCCTCCATCTAAAGGCAAAACAGGCAAGAGATTGACTACAGTCCAAAAGAGATTGGCAACTTGTGTGATTTTCAAAATCACATACAACGTTGTACCAGGGTCCACTCCAAAAGAGAGCCAGGCGCTCGCTCCTAAAAACAAAAGAAAGCCAAAGATGGGACCATTTAAAACGATGAGAAACTGTTGCCAAAATTTGAGTTTTGGCCCTGTATAGGAAGTGACGCCCCCCATCGCGACAAGCTGGATTTTCGCCGTCTGCCGAAACCACACAGAAGTCACTGCATGACCATATTCATGGAAAAGGACAGAAAAAAAGATGATCCCCACCCAAATAACCACTCCCAATAAAGAGCCTTGCGCATTGATCCACCCGATCAGCGCTGCTAAAAGCCAAAAAAGAGGGTGAATCGAGATCGGAATTCTTCCTGGGATTTCAATCATCTGCGCCCCTTCGCAAGAGCCTCTGCTACCGCTTTGCCCATCTCTGCAGGATTCTTTGTGATCACAGCCCCCACCTTCTCAAATGCATCGTACTTTTGTTCCGCAGTTCCTTGCCCACCCGAAATGATCGCGCCCGCGTGCCCCATCCGTTTTCCTGGAGGAGCTGTGGCTCCTGCAATGAATACAGCCAGAGGCTTTTTACAGTGAGATGCTGCCCAATGGGCCGCTTCCTCTTCCGCGCTTCCTCCAATTTCCCCAATGAGCAAAATCGCTTCCGTCTGCGGATCTTTTTCAAAAAGAGCCAGAACATCGATAAAACTTGTCCCATTCAAAGGATCTCCGCCAATACCCACACAAGAAGATTGGCCCAAACCTAACTCTGTTGTCTGCCACACAGCTTCATACGTGAGCGTTCCAGAGCGCGACACAATCCCCACTTTACCCACTTTATGAATATAGCCGGGCATAATCCCAATCTTACACTCCCCTGGCGTAATTAAGCCTGGGCAATTCGGCCCAATCAACCTTGAATGCTTCGATCTACTCATCACCCTTTTCACTTCCAACATATCGCGCACAGGAACCCCTTCCGTAATGCAAACAATCAAAGGAATTTTCGCCTCTTCCGCCTCTAAAATCGCTTCTGCACAAAAGGGCGCCGGAACAAAAATCAGAGTCGCATCGATGTGGTGCTCTTTTTGCGCTTCCAGCACAGTATCATACACAGGCAAACCAAGAACGGTGGTGCCCCCTTTCCCTGGCGTCACGCCGCCCACAATGTGCGTCCCATAAGCAATGCACTGCTCTGCATGAAACTTGCCCGCCTGCCCCGTGATCCCCTGCACAATCACTTTTGTTTTCTTCCCAATCAATATTGCCACGATTACCTCACCGAAAGTTGCGCAGCTTTTTCTAAATTGTCAGCTACGATAATTTTTAAATGACTTTGTGCAAACAGTTTTTTTCCCTCGGCCACATTTGTCCCTTCCATGCGGACAATGATCGGGATTTTGATGTGTTGTTCTTGCGCCGCAAAAATGACCCCTTCTGCAATGGTTTTACAATTCATAATGCCGCCAAAAATATTCACCAAAATCGCTTTCACTTTCGGATCTGACAAAATAATCCGAAATCCTTCTGCAATCTTCTCTTTAGAAGCGCTCCCTCCCACATCGAGAAAGTTGGCAGGTGAGCCTCCATGCAATTGGATAATGTCCATTGTCGCCATGGCAAGGCCTGCGCCATTGACCATGCAACCAATCGTCCCATGCATCGCAATATAGGCCAAATCCAACTTCTTCGCCCTTGCCTCCTGCGGGGATCCTTGCGAAGGATCATAATACGCTGCAATCTCAGGATGGCGAAAGAGCGCATTGTCATCCACGCTCACCTTCGCATCCAGCGCCCAAAGCTTCCCCTCGGGCGTGAGTACCAAAGGATTGATCTCCACCATCTCCCCATCTATCGCCATAAAAGCAGAAGAGAGACCTTGGGCAATCTGCGCTCCCTGTCTTGCCAAATCCCCCGTCCATCCCATGAACTTGCAAAGGCGGACAAGCTGATAACTGCGCAGTCTCCCATCTAAGCCGATAGGCATCTTTAAAATTTTCTCGGGCGTTTTGTGCGCAATTTCCTCAATTTCCATTCCCCCTGCAGGCGATGCAATCAACATAGGCTGCGATAAAACCCTGTCGATGACAATGCTGAGATAGTATTCTTTTTCAATATCTACAGGTTTAGAAATCAAGACTTTATGAGCAACCACTCCTTCAGGGCCTGTTTGAACATTCACCATTTTCATTCCGATGAGTTTTTCAACTGCTTGGGAGATCTCCTTCAAGTCTTTTGCAAAACGGACGCCGCCCGCTTTACCCCTTCCCCCTGCATGGACTTGGATCTTCACAACTGCTTGAGTCAGGTGCAGGCTATCGATACAGCGCTTGGCTTCTTGGACGTTGGACGCAATCCCAAAAGGTGGAATAGGGATCCCGAAGCTCCCTAGCACTTCTTTGGCTTGATACTCGTGTAAATTCATAAAAAATCCACCCCACCTAAAAACAGTTCATCTGATAGAATCCTTTTCACCTATGTTTGATTTTGTAAAGAAAATTTTTTCTCCTTTCGCCAAGATCCGCTCCAAATTGGGCGAGGCCATCCGCTCTATTTTTGGGGAAAAAGTTGATGCCGCGTCTTTGGAACGTTTAGAAAAAGTATTGTATGAAGCAGATATTGGATCTTCAATGACGAATCGTTTGATCGAAATATTGCGAAAGCGTCCCAATGATCCGAAGACTGTGATCCCTTTTCTTAAAAGTGAACTCATGAAAATCTTTCCAAAACCTCCTGTTGTTGCGTGGACTCAAACGCCCCACGTGGTTTTGATGATAGGGATCAATGGAAGTGGGAAAACGACCACCCTAGCAAAACTCAGCGCCCTCTATCGAAAGGAAGGGAAAAAGGTTCTGATCGGAGCAGGAGACACCTTCCGTGCAGCTGCTATTGAACAATTGGATACCTGGGCCAAGAGAATTGGTGTAGAGATTGTCAAATCGCAAATTCACAGTGATCCTTCCGCCGTTGCATTTGATGTTTTAGCTGCTGCCAAGGCAAGGGGGAGCGATATTGTCCTCATCGATACAGCGGGAAGACTCCAAACAAAAACAGATCTCATGCAAGAACTTGCTAAAATTCGGCGTATTTGCGGAAAGCAAGTAGAAGGAGCCCCACATGAAACGCTTCTCGTTTTAGATGGGACCATTGGACAAAACGCGATCGACCAAGCCAAAGCGTTCCATGAGGTCACGAAGATTACAGGCATTGTCCTCACCAAACTCGATGGATCTGCAAAAGGCGGTATCGCTGTAGCCATTGCGGAAAGTTTAAAAATCCCAATTCTTTGGGTAGGCCTTGGGGAAAAGGAAGACGACCTCGTCCCCTTCAACGCCGAGCAATATCTCGACGCGCTTTTGAACTCTTGAAATTCTCTGTACTACAGCGTTTCATTAATTTTGACAGCAGGACGCCTGCAAAGTCCAAAATCAACGATGGAAACGATATAACGATATAACGATAGAAATGAATTGCGCCTTTGGCGCTCTTTCGCTGAGCGAAAGACTTTTTTTATCGTTACATCGTTATATCGTTTCCATCGTTGATTTTGGACTTTGCAGGCGTCCTGCTGTCAAAATCAATGAAACGCTGTACTGCAGAGATATGGCTCTTTTTTTAATCAACATAACTAATTGACTACGAACAACTTAAGATTTCATCCAGGTCCTGACATGTCTTGGCAAAACATATTGATTATTAAACGTTTAATTTTGTATAATATAAGAATTATTATTTTACATATTGGATTTAATTTATGACGCCAGTTGCAAGAGGAAACAATGGTTTATCTCAAGGCGTTCAGGATGTGCAAACAAGAAAAATCCCCTATGCGTTTATCAACGTTTTCACGGAAGCAGAGAAACAGATTCTAGAGAATTTAGCGGGACATGAAATTAAACCTGCATTGTACCAAGCTTTGCCTGATGTGTGTATGTTTTCTGTAGAAGAAGAAATAACACCCGCCATAAAAAGCGCCGCGGAGGTCATACAACGGCTTGTCGCTGCCTTAGCAGAACAACAATTTGGGTTAAACCCGATCTTGAGCAATGCGCAACTTCCATGGCATACAGATGCTGAGACTCGGATCAGAGGACAAATATCGCCAAAACTGCGGGTGACCGTGGCTCTTGATCCAAGAGGCGCAAATACGACGCAATGTTTTGTACCAGATGAAAAACATTACGATGATGTTTTAAACGCGACGTCAAGAACGCTATGGCAACTTGTCGATCAATTAACTCTTGAAGGAAACGGCACGATTGGACAAGGCAATCGATATGATCTATGCATATTTCACGAAGGAATTATTCACAGAACTCCTCCAGGAGGAACGAAAGAACGTTTCATTGTGACGATGACTGGATCCGAGATGCCACCAGGCCCCTTTCAACATTCGGGAATGTTCGAATCATCAATCTCGTAAGATCCTTTCTTAAAATTCCGAGAATCTGTTAAAGTCTATGTCCGTTTAATCATGCAATATGAACCACCTTGGATTGTATTTCCTTCTCACCTGAGCGCCCCTACGGTTCGTTCCCTTTGCCTTTTGTTCATCCTCGAAGAAATGATCCATCTCTTTGAAAACACGAAACCGTTAGAACACTTCGTGTCTTCCAAAAATTCATTTCCTCCACGGAACATCCCTCCAGACAAACTTTGCTTTTATTGTCATATCTTGTTACAAAAGTCTCAGGTGGATGGGCGAACTCTCCTCAAGATGCTCGATGAAATCCGTATGGCGTGTTTGCAATGTAGATCCGACAGACTCCACTCAGAAAAAGAAATGCAACATGAGTGGTTCTTAGAGCTATGGCGCCAAAAACTCTTAAAAATATTTTCCCACTTAATCCCTTTTTTACAAGAGGCGCGTACAGATGAAAATGTTCTCCTCTCGCTCCTTGAAAAAAAAGAAAAACTCAATTCTCACCTTGGGGCATATTCCATTGAAGATCTCCTCTCAAACTTCTTTCCCCATGGAAAAGATCACCTGCACGCAGTCCTCCATGAAGGATTTCACAGGCGCAAATTTTCAGAATTTTTCCAATCCAAACAACACCTGTTAGAAATCGATGCAATCACTTAACTCTCTTGACCTCATCCTCGCTCTCCGCACCCTCATCCAAGAGACTCCCCTCATTTTGGCCTCCCCAGAAGATGCCCTCTATTTTCGTTCCTCCATCAAAGCCCCTGCAAAAATCACAACACCACCACCTCTTCCCGTGATTCCTATTGCAGAAGTCAAAACCACCCCCCCTCCCATTGTGGAAACCAAAATCACGCCTCCTCCTGTTGTAGAAATCAAAATCACGCCTCCGCTACCGCAACCTACGCCCAAGGCTCCGACTGTGTGGATCACAGAACCTATTCCAAAACCTGCCGAAAAAAATGTCTCTGGATTCTCTCAACTTCCCCGCCTGTTTCAAAAAATCGCTCCGCATATATCGATCCTTTCCGACATACCCAATGACACGAACGCAAAAAAAATTGCCACCCGCTGGAAAACAAGAAATCAAATCGCCCCCATTTCGATCCTCTCTTTCCATGAGCCGCAAAAACAAAAAGAGCTCCTTTTAGAAATCAGTAAAGCAATCGATGTCTATTTTGGCCCCGCACGTCTCATTGAAGCTGACGCAATTGAAAAAGAAAAACAGTGGGACACATTTTTGGCAGATCCAAGTCTTAAGTGTGTGGTTGCCTGCGACTATACATTATGGCAACTAGGGGATCTCATGCGCTTTTACAAAGAAAAATCTTCCGAGCAGACACGAACACTCGGCAACATCCCCCTCTTTCTTCTGCCGGATCTTTCTTTATATCTCAAAGATCCTCTTCTTAAAAAGTCTCTTTGGAAGGGAATATGTCACAAATTCTCTTCGTAAAAGTCCTCCTCGATCAAAACGTACAAACGGCATTTGATTACGAAGTTCCCTTGCCTCTGCACTCTCAAGTTGCGATTGGATCCAGAGTTGAAGTCCCCTTGAAAAACACCACTGCCAAAGGGACCATCGTTTCCATTCACCCCACTTCCTCTTTTGCCAAAACAAGAGCCATATTAAAAGTTCTCTCGCCTCAAGGAGAGCTTTCTCCCACACAATGGCGCCTTGCAGAATGGATGGCGCAATACTACGCAACGCCATTACAAAAAGTACTCAAATGCTTCATTCCCCCTCATGTCCGTAACGATGTAAAGCAAAAGCCACGCCTCTTTGTTTCTCTTCGCAAAACAGACAAAGAAACAATTGTTGCATGTGAAACGCTCCGCACAAAGGCCCCTAAACAAGCAGAAGTGTTAGACCTCCTCCTTCAAGAGCCTAAGGGAATTTTTCTTTCCGAATTCCCCTCTCCACAAGCCGTCCAAACGCTCATTACCAAAGGATGGATCCAGGCAAAGCCTCTAGAAGACCCTCTCCTCCTCGAAGAAGATTTTTTCTTGACAGGACCCAAAACTCTCAATGCAGAGCAAGCGCAAACACTGCAAGCAATCGACGCCGCCTTACAAAAGAACTCTTTTTCATCCCATCTCATCTATGGAATTACAGGGAGTGGTAAAACAGAAGTCTATCTACAAGCCATTGCCAAAACGCTTGAGGCTGGCAAAAGCGCCATCTTGCTTGTCCCTGAAATTGCTTTGACCTCGCAAACCATCGAAAGATTTCGCTCTCGGTTTCCTCAAAAACTTGCGATTTTGCATCACAAACGGAGTTTAGGAGAAAGATCTACCGCCTGGGAAGATTTGCGTTCAGGGAAAGTACAAATTGCAATTGGCGCGAGGTCAGCGATCTTCTGCCCTATCCAAAATTTAGGCCTCATCATCATCGACGAAGAACACGATGGGTCATATAAACAAAGCGATGAGCCCCCCTGCTATCAAGGAAGAGATGTGGCCGTCATGCGGGCGCATCTTGAAAAATGTGTCATCTTGCTCGGCAGCGCCACGCCCTCCTGCGAATCTCGCTATAATGCAGACACGGGCAAGTACGCACTCCACACGCTCCACAAAAGAGCCATGAGTGCAAACCTCCCCAAAATCCGCATCATCGATATGCAGCGAGCGCTCGAAAAAAACGGCGGCTTCACCCACTTTTCCGAAGAGCTCTTAAGCGGTATGAAAGAAAGAATCCGCTTAGGAGAGCAAACTCTCCTCCTCCTCAATAAGCGCGGCTACCACAGAATGCAGATGTGCAAAGACTGCAGGTCCATTGTACTCTGCCCCCACTGCGATCTTTCTCTCACCTACCATCGAGAAGTAGGCGAACTCAAATGTCACATATGCCACTATACCCAACCTCCCATCAAAGTGTGCCCTTCCTGCAAAGGATCGCACTCCATTGAATTTAAAGGATTTGGAACAGAGCATGTGGAGCGCTCGCTCTATGCAATCTTGCCCGAAGTGCGCATCCTTCGCATGGATCGAGATACGACGCAAACAAAGCACAGTCATGAGGAGATTTTCCAGCAGTTTCGATCGCACAAAGCAGATGTTCTCATCGGCACGCAGATGATTGCGAAAGGATTTCATTTCCCTTCCGTGACATTGGTGGGGGTCATCGGCCTCGATGCGTCTTTACACATCCCCGATTTTCGCTCGCCTGAGAACGTATTTCAATTATTGATCCAAGTGGCGGGAAGAGCCGGGAGAGCAGAGCTTCCAGGCGAGGTGATTTTACAGACATTCATGCCGGAGCATCCCGTCATCCAATTTGCAAAAAACCAAGAATACGAGCCCTTTTACCAATCGCTTCTTGCAGAGAGAAAACATTTTGACTATCCCCCGTTTTGTCATTTTGCAAAACTTCGATTCTCAGACAAAGACTCTGCGAAGGCCTTAAAGAACGCAGAAGAAATAAGAGAAAAATTGGTGAAAGAATTAAAACCTCCCGTCCAGGTTTTCCCTGTCTCCACCGCAGGACACCCGAAAACCAAAGATTTGTATCATTTTCAGTTCTTAATTAAGACCCCGAAAATCAGCGCCATTAGCGGGGCGCTTGCAAAGCTCCCGCCAGGTGTTGCAAAAATCGATGTGGATCCGATTTCTACGTTTTTTTAATGCGTCAGCCTTGATTTGCAATCGACAGAAATCGTTCCGCTTCGATAAAGTGTATGACAAATATAAGGTCTTCATATGCGTATAATTCAACTAGGAGAAGGGTATTGCGATCTATTCGTCTGGGGTATACCTCTTCTCGGAATTCCCGGGGATTTACCCTCAATACAGGCCGTTGCTTTACCAATCATATCCCAACAAATGCCTGCAACCCCTCCAGGGCTACCCATCCACCCCCCAGCGCCCCCTCAAGAGCCTTCAAGGCGAGGTTGATTTCGCTTAAAAGTTACTTTCCGCAAGGCAAGGGCTTCATATCAAGAGATGCGCCAGAAGGACGCGGGACTTGCAACACTTCCGATAAGGTCACAGGGATTTGCTGTACCATGACAGGATCCTGGATGGTCTGTTTTTCAAATTTACCCGGTTGATAGATGTAGAGCGCTGTATGAGCGTCGTAATCATACACAGAGGTGTGATCCACGCCATACATAGGCTCCGGATCGTTTGCTAAATTGCTTGTCACATAGGTAAACGGAAAGGATTGGAAAATCACCTCGCCGCTTCTTCTCTCTTGAAGTGGATGCGTATTGGGGTTATTGCGAAATAGGTGCAGTTTAAAGAACCTTCCTTGATCTTCTTTTTCAAACGGCCATGAAGCGAGCTCTTTCGCGGTCCAGGCGTCTTTAATCCCCGGCAAGCATTGCAAGAGATACTTCACCCTTTGGAGCATGGTTTCTTGCGCCTCTGCATTGAGAGATCCGAAAAGGGTCTGGTTCATGTAGACGAAAGGAGGAATGAATGTGCGGATATAGGAGCCACCTAAATCTTTATTGAACGTATCTACAAGACAATCATTGGGCACTCGGTCTGTGATGAGGCGCTGAGCTAAATCAAATCCTCTGGCTTGTAGCAATTCCGGAATGGCCGGGTAATACCCTTCATCGCTGCAAAAGAGGAAAAGGCAATCCGAAGGGTCCACTTTTTGGTATGCATGACGGATCACATTGCCAATTCCCTGATCGATCTGATAGGTGATGTCGATCGTCTCTTCGACTTGCGTTCCTAAAATCCCTCCCACAGTATCGTATGCCACATGATTGACAAACAAAATCAATCTCTCATTTGTCCCTGATCCCAAATGGGTATCGATGATGTGATTTGCAAAGTCATAGACCGATTGGATTCCTAAAGGCGAAACGATATAGGCTTGCGCTCCAAAGATGGGTACATTGCTATGTAAAGTAGATCCCAAAAGAGTCTTTCGCAAAGGTAAAATCCCTGCAAATACATCGCTATATTGATAATTTTTCGCATCGGCAAATTGATAGGCTGCGCTATCCAAAGGATAAAAGGGCTGCCACACAAACGTCTCAGGAACAGGATGAGCTTGATTGAACTGCTTTACCCACTCAGGAATCCCTTTTGGATAATAGTATCTGCTCGTTGTAAAAAGTCCTGTGGGACCATCAAGCCAAATCGCCTTGCCAAGTCTTCCTGCCATAAGAGTTGCCGGTTCTTGATGCGATGAAATAGCAAATACTTTGGAGCTTTGCTCCGCTGTTGAAAACATGATGATCTGATCTGACAGAGTATCTACTTTATAATTGCGAGGTGAGACCCCATTGGTGTAGTAATAACCAATCGTCTCATTGATCTCATTTTCATAATAGACGCCTCCCGTGCTCGGATTAAAAACTCCTGCAGTTGCGACATCATTATCTTGTACCGCATCGAAAAGGCGCGCTTCCGCATCAAGCCACTGATTATTCACAATGCCGTGATAACAAGGAAACGTCCCCGTCATCAGCGCCGCGTGCCCTTGCCCTGTGGAGCAATTGGCGTGAGGATGGAATACATTGAGATAGCTTGTTCCATGAGATTGGAGATACCGAATTCCCCCTTTTAAAAAAGGAAATACTTTATCAATCGATGCCTTGCCTAAAGCGTCTCCCACAAACACAATTGTGAGTTTTGGCGTTTTACGCATCGAGGGCGTATGAGAATGAACTGTAGCGATCTCTTGTTTTAAATGAGAAAACTCTTCCTGCACAAAAGAGGTTAAAGACATGGAACGGGTCTTAGTAAAAATGCGGTACCCTTCCCAAATAAAAAAGATGACACCTATCGCAATGATGACTTTGACAATTTTCCCCACATCATACCTTCCACTTTTGTACTGTGATACCATATGATAGATGAAATGACAAATGTAAAACTCAAAACGATCTCCGGATATGCTGCATTAAGCCCCGGACACGTCTTAGAACCGTTTACCTATCCTCTACGAGCGCTTGAGCCTTTTGAAGTTTTGATTGAGGTCTCTCATTGTGGCCTTTGCCACACCGATCTCCACATGATGGGAAATGGATGGAACAGATCGACCTACCCTCTTTTGCCAGGCCATGAAATCGTGGGGCGCATCGTAGAAAAAGGACCCTCTGCAGCACGTGCATTGGGAGAGCGAGTCGCCATCGGTTGGATCCATTCCACATGTCTGAGCTGCCCTTCTTGTGTGAAAGGGGATACAAACATTTGTCAAAATAAAAAAGGGATCTATAACCAAGGCCATTTTGGAGGCTTTGCGACCCATGTCATCGCAGACAGTAGGTTTGTCTTTTCTCTGCCAGATTCCCTCTCCTCTGCCCATGCGGCGCCTCTTCTTTGCGCAGGGGCTACTGTATACGCTCCCCTCACGCAGCACAGCATGAAAACTGTAGGCATCATCGGCATTGGAGGGCTCGGACATCTCGCTCTTCAATTCGGAAAAGCGTTGGATTATTCCATGGTGGCTCTTTCAAGTTCACCTACAAAAAGAGAAGACGCACACAAACTAGGGGCAGAAGAATTTTACACATTAGACGCTCTCCCCGAAAAGCCTTGCCTAGACTTTATTCTCTGTACAGTGGATAAAGCCTTAGACTGGAATCGAATCCTATCTTTGTTACACCCAAATGGAACCCTCTGCTTTGTGAGCAGACCTTCCCAAAACATCTCTTTGGATCCAAGTCTCTTTGTCTCTACGCAACGAAAAATCTGTGGAAGCAACAATGCCAATCGAAGCGTCGTGGATGAAATGCTTTTGTTTGCTGTAAAGCATGACATTACCCCATGGATTGAGGAATTGCCTATAGAACAGATGAATCAAGGTCTTGAGAAATTACGAAAGAACCAGGTGCGCTACCGTATTGTCTATCATATTTCTCCTACAATATGCTAAAGTATGTGCTCAAAAAAACCCGAAAATCAATGTTTTCTGTAGATCGCACATTTCCTGTAAATCACATATTCCCTCCTCAGTATGTAGAGTGGAAAATATCTGAAAAATATGGCAGCGCGGAAGAAATCGCAACGGCTTTGTTTGCTCAGTATCGATCCACAACAATACCCGGAACCCCAAAACCGTTGGGATATATCAAATATGCCATCCCAGTCACGTGGGAATCAAGCGACCTTGGCTTGCGCCACCTGTTTTGTGTGATTCAAGGCAAACCGCATCTCTTTATCATCGCCTCTAAAAAAGATACAAGAGCTCAGAACGCTCTCCATCAAGGGGGGCAAAAAACATCGCGCATCGTCAAAGAAATTTTTACATCTGATGACGCAAACAAGATCGTACCGGGTGTTGACAAGAACATACCTCTGATTTTTTTCAAAAATAAAAACAAGACTCATCCGAATCGGGCGTACATTGACCATAACACCGCGTGCATCGAACAAGAGGTGTCTGCAAGAGAAACGCTCCGACATATCTCGGGGATTGACCAACCTCTTTTCCGCTTTAACTACCTCTCAAAAAAAGGGCGAGAAAAATGTTGCCTGATTTTCCAAAAGCATCCCATGGATTTAGAAGCTCTCTTGAAGCAAGGCCCCGTAGATCTCAACACACAAAGAAACATAGAGCAAACTCTCCTCTCTACACTTTCACAAATCCATCAAACACATGTGATCCATAGAGACATTAAACCCAAAAATATTTTACTTGATGAGAAGAACACCCCGAGACTCATCGATTTTGGACTAGCCTGTCCTCGAATTGATCCTCCTAAAAATGTAGCGGGCGCCCCCAAATATTTCCCTCCGGAGGCTGTATTGGCCTCCAAGCTACCAGCCCATCCCCGTGCACAAGCCCCAGCAGAGAGAATATTCTCGCCTGCACAAGATGTCTGGGCCTTGGGCCTTGTGTTCATCGAATTAACCAACCCGTCGCACCCCATCTTAGATAAATTTCAAGACAAGAATATCAAGGATTGTGAAAAAAAGTTTAACGATCGAGTCAATTGGCTTTCCCCTCTTATGCAAAGCGCCATTAGGAACCCCTACGCTGATCTATCGAGCTTACGAGAAGAAGATCCTTGTCCCTATTTTTTGGACATTTTGGGACTTCTCGATCAAAACCCCAATCCCATCAATGATCTTCTCAAAAAAATGTTCAATCCAGATTTTAGATACCGAATCACAGCAACAGAGGCTCTCAAAGAGCTCAAGCAAATCATTGCAGCAGAAGAAAAAACTCAAGAAATGACACTGCCCGCAGGCAAGTTTTGAATATGAGGAAGTTCTAACAAAGAGCCTGTTCCCTGGGCAGCCAAAACCATCCCACGGCTCTCAATCCCCATCAATGTCGCAGGCTTCAGATTGACCACCACAACGACCTTTTTGCCAATGAGTGTTTCTGGCGCGTAGTGCAAAGCGATCCCTGAAACAATCGTCCTCTTTTCAAACCCTAAATCGACAAGAAGTTTTAAAAGCTTTTTGGACTTTGGAACGGCTGTTGCCTCAAGAACTTCTGCCACTCGAAGATCCATTGTATCAAAAGACTCAATCCCAATTTCTGGTTTCACAGGAGTGAACGCCATTTCTTTCTGCACAGGATATTCTGTCTTCAGGATGACTTCTTTCATGTTGCCCTTTAAGTGATTGATCTCTTCTTGAATTTCGGCATCTTCTATCTTGCGAAACAGAACGACAGGCTCCGGAAGCTTTTGTCCTGTAGGCACATCTGTTGCGCGGATAGAGCGCCATTTTTGCTTTTCCAAGGAAGAACCATACCCAATCTCTTCCCACACTTTTTGCGCAGAGGCAGGGATGATGGGAGATGCGATCAATGCTAAAGAGCGAATGCATTGAATACAGCAATAGATCGTCGTATTTAAAGCCTCTCGTCCTTCTGGACTCTTTGCCAAGCTCCAAGGCTTTTTGTGCTCAAAATAGACATTGCCAAGCTGCGAAAGTTCCATCAAAATTTGTGTGGCTTTACGTAAATGGAATGAACGGAAAGCTACTTCTGCTTGGGTCTCTAACTTGCCCATCTCGTCCAAAAACTGGCGATCGATTTCATGCAGAGAACCCCTCTCAGGCACTGCGCTTGCACAATGTTGCTTTGCAAACACCAAAACCCGATGGACAAAATTACCAAATTTCCCAAGCAATTCCGCATTGCAGCGCATCTGGAAATCTTTCCAGGTAAACTCCGCATCCGAAGTTTCGGGGGCATTGGCAGCAATGGCATAGCGCGCCTGATCCACCGAATATTTCGTAAAAAATGTCTCTAAATCAATGGTCCAGCCATCTGATTTAGAAAACTGACGCCCTTCCAACATGAAAAATTCGTTGGCAGGAAGTTCGTCCGGAAGTTTGTAAGGCAAATCTTGCCCCATCAACATCGCAGGGAAAAAGACCGCATGGAAAGGGATATTGTCTTTGCCGATGAATTGGACAAGTTTCGTCTCAGGTGAGAGCCAATACTCTTCCCACTTCTTGGGAGAGCCTTGTTTTTGCGCCCACTCTTGTGTGGCAGAAATGTAGCCAATCGGCGCATCAAACCAGACATAGAAGACTTTGTCCTTGTAGCCTGGTACCGGAATCCCCCAGTCAGAATCTCGCGTGATGGCGCGCATTTTAAGATCGTCGATATAGCTCATGGCAAAGCGAACGACGTTCTCTTTCCACTGCTTTTTCCCAATCCACTCTTTCAATTCGTTTTTGAAATGGTCAAAACGGAGATATAAATGCTCACTAGGACGCAAAACAAGGGCAGACCCTGTCAGTTTAGAGCGGGGATCTTTTAAATCTGTTGCCTCATAGGAAGCTGCACACTTTTGGCACTCATCTCCCCTCGCTTCCGTAAATCCACATTTAGGACATGTCCCCACCACATAGCGATCTGCCAAGAATTTCTTTTCTTTTTCAGAGTACAGGTGCTGCTCTGTCTTGGCTATAATCAATCCCTTGTTTTGCAGGGTATGGAAAAACTTCTGCGTTGTCGCCACATGGCCCGGCCACGTAGTCCTACTATAGTGATCAAAAGAAAAGTTTAATTTCTCGAAAAACGCTTTGTTGATCGCGTGGAAAATATCGACATGCTCTTTCGGCGTACGACCAGCCATCTCCGCACTCAATGTGATCGCGACGCCATGCTCATCCGACCCGCAAATATAGAGGACATCATTGCCCATCAGCCGCTGGAAGCGGGCGTAGCAATCCCCCGGCAGATATGCCCCCGCAATGTGCCCAAAATGGAGGGCCCCATTTGCGTAAGGCAAAGCGGACGTGATTAAAATTTTTTCAGGGGGGCTATCTGGGTTCATCCTCTACGCGCACTTGCCCTTCTGAGGCTCTTGCATCCACTTCGTCTAAGATATTTTGTAAAGTAGCCTGAGGGTTACTCATAATCGCATTGCGCCCAATCACAATAGCAAAGTTGCAAAGATCAAAATTATTTCTGAACTTTTTTCTTAAAATCTCGGTTGTGACAGGATCTGTCGCCATGATGTTTCCATTGTAAAGTACCCACAATACTAAAAAAAACCAGTACTTTACCGCAAGAACAGTTTCTTTAAATCCGATTCTTATGCTCCTCAGCAATCAAAATAGACCTCAAAACATCATAAGCTGTCCCAAGATCGTCATTGACGATCTGATAGTCGTAGTGCACCGCGCACTCTATTTCCTTTTGCGCCCAGGCAAGACGCTCTTCCATGGCGGCAGAGGTTTCTGACTTTCGAGAGAGCAATCTTTTTTTCAAAGCGTCCATACTCGGGGGTTGGATAAAAATAAATACAGCATCCAGTTTCCCTTTCAAATGCATGGCCCCCTGTGTGTCGATGACCAAAATCACATGTTTTCCTTGAGACAACTGTTTAAATAGGGCATTGCGCGATGTTCCATAAGATTCCCCGAAAACGGATGCATGTTCTAAAAATTCGCCTGCTTTGACTTTTTCCTCAAATTCCTTATGCCCCACAAAATGGTAATCCAGGTCTGCCGTCTCAGAAGCGCGCATAGGCCTTGTGGTGTAGGAAACACTTTCCACAACACATGAAAACTCTTTTTGTAACATCCGCACGAGTGTCGTCTTCCCTGTCCCTGCAGGCGCGCTCACAATAAAAATCAAACCTTTTTGCAATCCACCTAATACTTTCATTTGCATCACTCAATATTTTGTATTTGTTCTCGTATCTTTTCAATTTCGCTTTTCATTTCTACCACTAAATAAGAAATTTTTGCTTCACTCGATTTGGATCCAATCGTATTGACTTCTCTAGACATCTCTTGAATCACGAAATCCATCTTTTTCCCGACCGCATTCGCCCCATGAAAACATTGTTCAAACTGCGCAAAATGGGATTTCAACCGAGTCAATTCTTCCGTGATATCCACTTTCTCTGCAAAGAGAAACGCTTCTCTCGTGACTCTCTCATCCAAAACTTGATCTTGCGCAAATAAAGGAGCCATCTTTTCTATGAGTTTTTGACGCATCCGCAAAGAAACTTCAGGCGCCATCGCTTCCACTTGAGATACCTTTTCCTTTAAAACGTGCAATCTGCCTTGGACGTCTTCAATCAAGGCTTTTCCCTCTTGGCGTCTCATCGACATCATCGCACCCAAAGCCTTCTCCACACACTCCTTCAAACTCTTTTCATCATGAAAGGGAGACTCTTTCTGCGTTACAGGGATCGATTCTATAAGAAATCTAAGATCGACTTGTTGCGTGTTTAAATGCAATTTCTGGCAAAGAGCCTCCCATTTCTCTTTCATCCCCTGCAATAATTCCAAACTGGGAAGAAATTCTCCTGCAGCTTCTTGGGAAGGGCTCCATTGCACCCGCACCGTCACCTGTCCACGCAAAATCTTGTCTGCCACCCACTTACGCATCTCACATTCATATTGCCCCAATTCCTTGGGAAGGTGGATCGTCACTTCAAAATATCTTCGATTGACCGATTGGATATCCACAATCAATCTGCCCCAGAGGGCCTCCACAACACCCCGCCCAAACCCCGTCATGCTCATCGTCATAAATTGCCCCATCTCATCTATAATTCTGACAAGTGTATGTAAATTGATCTTACGCGGTCAAGATGAGAAACCAAAGACCCTCAAAAACTAAAAATTTGATGCATTAAATTGAATCTAGGTTCATCATATACCCCGAATTTTGGGAGACATTCATCAACCATGAGCCACGTAGCACACCCTCCACCTTTAAAGTGCACATATGTAACCAATAACCATTGGGAGTTAGACCCCTCTCTCTTGCCAAGCTCGTACACCGATCAAACCATTGCAGAGCTCGTATTCCAATTCTTTCAAAACACCCCTCCTTCACCAAAAAATATCTATACTCCCACCATCTCCTGGCAAGGGAAAGAGTCCTCAGTCGGTGAACAGGAGTCCGAAAAACGGGTCAAACGGCGTGCATTTTTCGTTCCGGGGGCCGTGTATTTTCCTGAGTCTCACAAAACCATGGAAAGAAAAAATGCATACGAAGGAGGATACAAAACAGGAAGACCTATTCTCCATGCATTCAATAGACAAGCAGATGAACCCATGACCGAAGATGCGAGGCCCTTGCTTCTTTTTAAAAATCAGCAAAACGAAGAGGTTCGTACTTCTAGGAAATGTTACGATGCTATGGAAAGAGAGATCTCAGCGATCTTTCACTTCAAGGAACAACAAATCCCCAACGTGCAGGTCCCGATCCATAAGTTGCAATGGGTAACCCGTAAAAATCAAAGAAAACGGGGATTTATTTGTGAAAGACACCTCGAAAATTTCTTCCTTAAGTTTAGGTACCCTGCATGGAAAATGCCTCGGAAGGGGCTCACAGAAAAAGACTCTGTCTTCAAGACATTTCCAAAGATTCCAGAGCAGATGGCGCAGGTGCTGATATCGATTTCTGAAGCAAATTATTTGTATAGAGATTGCAAACCAGGAAATTTTCTCCTCTCTAAAGAGGGAAAACCCATACTGATCGATTTTGATGGGTGTACACACAAAACCGAAGGACCCACAGAACCCCAGTTCTTCGTTGGATCTAGAGTGGCATGCGCGCCGGAATATCTATTTTTTCTTTGTTGGTACAAATGCCTACCCCCCTCTTATTCTATTTCTCCAGAGCTTGTATCTTTATTTGTGGGTGAATTCACAACTATCTGGGCCTTAGGGATCACATTTTTGGAAATGGATCCTTACATCCGTAATCTTGCCCCTCATCTCTTTCGACTAGAAACAGCTCAGTATCAACAGATGCCAGACGTGATCAGACGAAGAATCAGATGGGTTCCGGAGGCATTTAGAAAACGAGTACAAGACAAGCATCCAGAGGTAAAATGGGAACTTACAAGGCGCGCACAAGGAGAACATCGGGAGATGTATCGAGAGGAGATCCCTTGTGAGAAGGAGATCCCCTGCGAGGACCCTATCCTTCCTTGTCATCAGCCTTCTTCAAATCCTTGGGTTCAATTAATAGAGAAAATGCTCGCATTGGACCCACAAGAGAGACCTTCCTTAGAAGAGGTATTACAAGCCATTGAAATCATCAATAAGGAACCTGATGCAAACTCTTAAGACCCGGAGTCACCCATGATACAAGTCCCTTCAACACCCTCACTATTAAGATGTACGAATCCAGAATACGGTCATTGGGAGCTTGACGCTTCTTCTTTAGAAACCGACGAAAAAATCGCGCTCTATATTGCTGGTCATCTTTCCACAATGCCTAACTCTTGTACTCCTTCGATTTCATTGCTAGCTCCCAACACACACAAAAGGCGCGTCTTTTATCATGACAACAGTCTTTATTTCCCACAGTCCAGAAAATCGATGGGAAATACGACCCAATTCCAAGGCTCTTTTAAAACAGGCAGGCGTATTTTAAATGCCCTGCATGTAAACACCGAAACCTGCGCCGTAACAAAAGATCCGAGGCCTCTACTCCTCTTTAAAAGCATCTCCAATAAGCGGGACTCTTTAGGGCAAATGGAGCAAGATATCGTAGCGATGCGAGAACTTTCCCCAGAAATTCCCAATATACAAAAGATGCTCGCTACGCTTCATTGGATGACGCGTAAGCGCAACGAGAAAAAGGGGTTTGTATGTTTAGAGCAAGGACAAGAGCTGTTCTCTATCATTGCTAAGGAAATGGGCCCTCCCCCATTTGTTTCTATTCCGCTCACGCAAAGGAGAAGTTGGCAATTGCAAATGGCTCGTCTCTTAAGCGAAGTTTCTAAAAAGGGCTATTCTTATAGAGATTGTAAATTAGAAAACTTCCTCCTTTCCAAAGATCAGCAAACAATCATCCTGATCGATTTCGGTATGTGCACAAAAACATTTGAGCTCCCCTTTTTCCCAGGATCCATTGCACTTTGGGCGCCAGAATATGCCTTTTTTGCCCGATACGTCTTGCAAAACTTAAGACGCATTCCCCGCCCCTCTCCCGAAATCATCTCACTCTTTGTAAATGAAAAAAATATTGTCTTTACTTTAGGCACGATCTTTTTGATCATGACCCTTCCTCACACTTCTGTCCCTCATCTTCATTCCTTGGCAAAGCCACTCTGGGACCCGTCTTTCTCAGACACGCATTGTAGCACCAAAATTCAGTGGATGCCTCAAACATTTAAAGACTTTGTTGCCTCACAAGTTCCTACAATATCGCCATATTTCATTCTCTCTAAAAATCCCATCCAACAAGAGAAGCGCCCCAAACAAGTAGAACCTTGGATACTTCTATTAGAGAAAATGATTGCGCTCGATCCAAGAGAGCGTCTGTCTTTAGAAGAAGTGGTCACAGAGATTGAAAAAGTCATAAGCCAAGAAAATCCGCCTTCTAGCGGCCCATCTCTTGAGACCTGAGCAAAGAAGCTTCAATGACTTTTTGAAAGGATTTCTCGATTGCCATTTCCTGCATGACCCGAAAACCTGCTTCCGTGGTCCCGCCGGGAGTGGCAATCTCATGGATCAGCTCCGAAGGATTTTTCCCCTGCAAAACCATGTGCGCTGCTCCATAAAATGTTTGGGCAGCCATTTTGAGAGCATCTAAATAAGGCAAACCCTCTTTTTCTCCAGCTCTTGCCATGCTCTCAATCAAACGAAACACAAACCCTGGGCCGCTACCTGCGACTGCGCATGCGATGTCCATCAAAGGCTCTGCGACTTCCGTGACCTGCCCCATACTAGAAAAAAGGACCCGCGCTAAACTTTGAAAATCTAAAGTTGCTTGAGGCCCCATGCTCAGGACAGTCATTGCCGAACCAACAGAAGCGGCAATATTTGGCATCGCGCGAATCAAGGGAAGATCCTTCCCTAAATATTTTTGATACCTCTTAAATTTCAATCCCGCCACAACGGTCAAAAGCATTTTCCCCTGGAGATCCAGAGAAGAAAGACTTTTTAAGACAAGATCTACTTCCGCCGGCCGTACACCTAAAATGAGAATCTGACTTTTCTCCACAAGTGTGGCAAGTGTGGCCGAAGTAATCCCAAATTTTTTTTGATTCTCTTGCGCTTTATGCGCGTCGCGCTGCGCAAATAAGACGTGAGAAGAAGGGATTAGCTTTGCCAAATCCCAAGCGCGATAGATCGCTTGGAGCATCGCTCCAAACCCAATCAACCCAACCCGACATTCACCTAGCTTCATCCTTTTGGATGTACCATAGAGTATATTTTTCGTGCGATTCAAAATCGCAATACAACTCACCTGTTCAAACCCTAATTTCAATTTTTTTGTGCATACATTTATTTTTTTATAATTGTTTTTTACACATAATACAAACAACTTTATTTAAAAAGATACTGTTTTACAATAACAACCAAAATAGATATAATTTAACAAAATAGATATAATATAACAAAAAAGAGAGTTAATAATGACAATGCCTATAAACGCACATCAAGCACCGCTACAAAACAGCACAAACTCCGAGGGAACGCTGGTTTGGCCTTCGTCGCCTTCGCGCCGAAAACCGACCCTTATTCCTCACAATTTTTTGCGACCCATCCAATGTGGGCTCTTCTGTCTAACCTCAGCCTTGGATGTATCGAAGATTGCGCATGAATTGCTTAATTTTTCGACCGCTTCAACCACTGAAAGCTCCTATGAATGGATTAAAAAATTTGAAAACCGCCCGCAAGGACTGAGCTTTCTAAGGTCTCTGGTAAGATGGCAAAATGACGCAAATATTAGCGCGGATGAAAAAATCAATCGAAAAGTGGCTTCTCAACGCATCCTCGACTGCCTTGTTGAATATGACAGTCATCTTGATCTTTCCAACTTAGGCCTTACAACTCTTCCTCCTTTAAATGCCCTTACATTCCTCTCACACCTCCACTTAGAGGGCAACCTCCTCACCTCCTTTAACGGGCAAGAGATGCCACCGCAACTATGCTCTCTTAACCTTTCTGGGAATCAACTGACCTCATTTAATGGACGAGGAATGAAAAATCTACAGACTCTTCATCTTTCTAAGAATCAACTGACCTCTTTCACCAGTGACGATATAGACGCGCTAAATCTTTTTTCTCTTTACCTTGATGGCAATCAACTGACCTCATTTAACGGACAAGGAATGGACAAGCTAGAGTATCTTTCCATTTCTCAGAATCTACTGACCTCATTTAACGGACAAGGAATGGGAGAGCTAAAGACTCTTCGCCTTTCTCAGAATCGACTGACCTCATTTAACAGACAAGGAATGGACAAGCTAAAGAGTCTTTACCTTTCTCATAATCTATTGACCTCTTTCAACAGTGACGGAATGGAAGAGCTAAAAGATCTTGACCTTGAGGGCAATCAACTGACCTCATTTGATGGACGAAGAATGAGAAATCTACAGTCTCTTTCCATTGCTCACAATCGACTGACCTCTTTCAACAATAACGAAATGAGAGAGCTAAGACGTCTTCTCCTTCATAACAATCGACTGACCGAATTTGACGGACAAGGAATGGACAAGCTAGACATTCTTTTCCTTTCTCGGAATCGACTAACCTCTTTCAACAGTGACAAAATGCCAGCGCTAATACGCGTTGCTATTAACGGCAATCCGATTCGTAATCTGACTGCATCAAACATGAACATTTTCATAGATTTTTCAGGTGTTCTTAACAATATTTCCTTGATTAATGGGCAAGGCCTGGGTCCTTCCTGATCCCCTCATCTTTCGCCTCTTGGGATTGCAGGGGCTCCCCCTCCCCTCTCCCCCTCCCCCTAAAGTTACTTGGGGGTAAATCCCTAATTATCATAGAATATGCCCTACAACATAATGCAAGAACTATTTCGCAAGATTTTCGGTATTTATTCCGGGGAAGGGACTCAAGCTCTGCGCTTTGCGAGGCTTGCAATCTGCTGGGCTTTTGGCCAGTCTTGCCTCGACACCCTCTCTGACGGCCTCTTCATTGAGAAGATTGGCGCCGAGTTCTTCCCTCGCGTCTATTTTTGTATCGCAATTGCGATGATCATCCTCTCTTCTTTGGTCCTCTACAGCCTAAAAACAGTCAGCCCATATCGCATTCTCATGATTGCTTTAGCAATCGGCGCCTCTATTTGCATTTCCGCAGCGTTTTGTATTAGTAGCTCTCCTGCAGAGTGGTTCTGGTATGCTCTCAAGATCGCCTCAAAAATGTTTTTTATTGTGATGATCCCGATCTCTTGGACCTTTACCGACCAATATCATGACCTCCAAGACGCCAAAAGGGTGTATGCTATCTACAATTCTGCCTATGCGATCGGCACCATTCTCTCAGGACTTGCGATCACCCTCCTCTTAGATCATATAGGTCTTCCTGCGCTCCTCATCATGGCAAGCTGCGCAATTGCCTGCGGCATGATTGAAGCGAGAAGAATCTCTTTAAAACACTCAGCGATCCACGATGACAGCATGGAAGGGGTGTTCTCTGCCACCCGAGACTCCTTTGCGACAACGTGCAAGCAGCTCTTAAAATCCCGCTTTGTCATAGTTTTGCTTCTCTTGAGTTTATCCACACAGCTCATATGGACCGTCACGGAATTTAACTACTTAGACACCTTTGCCCAAACGTTAAAAAATACTTCAGAAGGGCATATTGCCGAATACTTAGGCAAATGCAGGGCCTGCATCTCATGTATGAATATCTGTATCGGCATGTTCCTTTACAATCGATGTGTCCGAAGAATTGGGCTCAATAACGCCATTTTAATCACCCCCCTCTTTTTCCTTTGCGTCTATGCCGGCTGGGTTTTTAGCAATACTCTCCCCTTTGCGATTTTAGGGCTCATTGCAATTGAAGGGATCCTCTACACGTTTGACGACAATTGCGCCAACCTCATGTCCAATTCTGTCCCCACAAAGCTTAAATCCAAAGTCCGTATCCTCATCGGTTCTTTCTTCGAACCTTTGGGAATGCTCTTCAGCTCGATTCTCCTCTTTTCATTCCATGAACAAAGTAGATTTTTGGGTCTTTCAATCACGCTCATTGTATTGGGCCTTGGGCTCACCATCCGCGCGATCTATTCCTCAGCCATTTTAAACCATTTGAAAGAGAACGCCCTCCACTTTGATCGAAAACTCAAAGGATGGATTGCCTCCATGACTCGTAGAGAACAAAAAGAGGCTCATAAAGAGATTCTTAAAGCGCTCCGTTCAAGTGCAGAAGAGATCCAGCTCCTTGGCGTCAAAGCCCTTTTGGAAACAGGCGACGCCTCTTCCTTACATGAAATTCTTGGGGTCGCAAGAAGGTTTAGCACCGTTGCCAAA